>Ga0207709_10000110_pt1 | contig 127725 bp, 136 predicted proteins | sample KBSM34metaG_FD_184397 | JGI IMG/M metagenome (GOLD analysis project Ga0207709, IMG submission 184397) | Miscanthus rhizosphere microbial communities from Kellogg Biological Station, Michigan, USA - KBS M3-4 metaG (SPAdes) (version 2) | ecosystem: Host-associated > Plants > Roots > Rhizosphere... | reverse complement strand
TAACGTTGGCAGTGAGCGACTGGCTCTGGACGTCGATCGCGTCCTTGCCTGCGGTCAATGCAGTCACCGCGCCGGTGGTGACGCTGATGTCGCCGCCGGTCGCGGTATCGCGCACCACGATGCCCTCACCGCCGGTCGAGCCGCTAGCCCCCGAAATGTCGACCGTGACCGTGCCCGAGCCGTTGTTCTTGATATTGGCCGCATCGTCCGTGCCGCCGAAGAACCCGCCGGTGCCGGTCACCGAGATGTTGCCCGCGCCGCCGGTACCGCCGACCAGGCTCAGGCCGCGTGTCGCACCCGTCACCGTGTCGGCAACGTTGATCGTCACCGCGTCGTTGCCCGTCGCCTTGATGCCCTCGGCAAAGGTGCCGGTCACCGTGCCGTTGGCGGTCACGCTGGTGGTGCCCGTGCCTGAATTGGTCGCCTCGATGCCCGTCGTGCCGGAGACATTGCCTACGGTCACGTCGATCGCTCCGGCGCCCGCCGCATTGGTCTGGCGCGCGATCACGGCAGTATTGCCGGTCGAGGTGACGTCACCCGCAGTGACCGTGACGTTCCCGCCGGTGGTCAGCGCGAAGATGCCATTGCCGCTGGTCGCATTGACCGGGCCGACCGTCGTGACCGACGTGTTGCCGGTACCGAAATTCTCGGCATCCACGCCGAACCGCGCGTTGATCGCGCCGTTGGCAGTGACGTCGACATTGCCGGTGCCACCCGCCGGGAAGATCGCCCCGACGATGCCCGCGTTGCCGGCGTTGATGTCGCCATTGGCGACGATCGTCACATTGGCGGTGTTCGACAGACTCTGGACGTCGATGCCGTCCTTGCCGCCGGCCAGCGCGGTCACCGCCCCGGTAGTGACGCTGATATCGCCGCCAGTCGCGGTGTCGCGCACGACGATACCTTCGCCGCCGGTCGAGCTGCTAGCGCCCGAAATGTCGACCGTCACGGTACCGGAGCCGTTGTTCTTGATGTTTGCCGCGTCGCCGGTCCCGCCGACGAATCCGCCCGTGCCGGTAACGCTGATATTGCCCGCGCCGCCGGTCCCGCCAACCAGCGTCAGGCCGCTGGTCGCACCCGTCACTGTGTCCGCGACGCTGACGCTGACCGCATCGTTGCCGGTCGCCTTGATGCCTTCGGCCGCAGTGCCGGTGACAGTGCCGTTGGCGGTCACGCTAGTGGTGCCGGTGCCCGAATTGGTCGCTTCGATGCCGGTCGTGCCCGAAACGTTGCCGACGGTCACGTCGATCACGCCCGCGCCGGCCGCATTGGTCTGGCGCGCGATAACCGCTGTATTGCCGGTGGCCGTGACATCGCCGGCATTGACCGTGACGCTGCCGCCGGTGGTCAGCGCGAAAATGCCATTACCGCTAGTCGTATTAACCGGGCCAACCGTGGTCACGCTGGTATTGCCGGTGCCGAAATTCTCGGCATCGACGCCGAACCGCGCAGTGATCGCGCCATTGGCAGTGACATCGACATTGCCGGTGCCGCCCGCCGGGAAGATCGCCCCGACGATACCGGCATTGCCGGCATTGATGTCGCCATTGGCGACGATCGTGACATTGCCTGTCAGCGATTGGCTCTGCGCGTCGATACCGTCCTTGCCCGCGGTCAGTGCGGTGACGGTGCCGTTGGTGGTGATGTCGATCCCGGTGCTGGTCGCAACGTCGCGGACGGTGATGCCTTCGCCCGTAGCGGCGAAGATGCTGCCCGCGGTAATGCTGACCGAGCCCACGCCGCCATTCTGGATGGCGTCGAACGCATTGCCGTTCCCGTTGTTGACGATGTCGCCGCCGGTATAGACGATCGGCCCGCCCAGCGCGGTGAGCGTCAGGGCAGCGGTACCGCCCGCGGTCGGCGTGTTGCCGGCATCGACGCTGATCGTGCCGTTATTGGTGACCGTGATCCCGCCCGCGGCGGTGTTGGTGACCGCGAGGCCGTTGCCGCTGACGGTGGCGCCATTGTTCACGTTCAGGATGATCGGCGTCGCGATCGGCCCTTGATAATGGCGATCGTTCGGCGGGTTGGTCGAATAGGTCGTATCGGTCGTGGAGGTATCAGCGCAGGTCACCGTGACGCCGCCGACGACGCATTGCGCCCAGGCCTCGCTGGGCGCGAACACGCCGAGGCCGATAAAAGCCGCCGCCGCGACGGTCGAGCGCAACGTCAGCCGGCTCGCCTGCGAGCGCAAATTGCGCCGGCGTGCGGCTATCGAGGATGACACCTTGGAGTCGAAAGGAAGACGGCCCGAAGAATACGGCGTGCGTGTCATGTTATTCCCCTCTGTTACACGGACTTAGCGCGCACGGCTTCGGAGCCGCACGATTACTTGAATCGTCCGTCAATGTTGGCCTGATACTTCAAGATTGAGTACTTCTATTGGCTAAATGCGACGCCTAGTGCACTTATCGCATCCAGCGACTCTGCGGCCATTATGATCACCATTGAGACTTAAGATATTGTTTTACGTGCGAAACGTATGTCGTTTTCGTCCAAAATGGCCGCAATCCGCCCGCAAAGGTCGAACGGCGGCGGTTGCCGGCGCAGCCTGCGGTTGCAAAAACCTGGGGCCGGAAATCGAGTAGGTTGATCGCGGTCGGCGTCGGACGCGGGCGTCAACCAGCCCGCGCTTCGTTTTCCAGGGCGATAAAGCGGCCGATACCGCTCGACCCAGCGGACCGTCCGATTACGACTTCAAGGTCAATTGCTGGCGCGCGCCACGCCTGACGATCCCGAGGTCGATCGACGACGCATCGGGGTCGAGCGCGCGCCCGAGCTCGGACGCGCCCGAGATCGGCGACTGGCCCGCGGTCAGCACGACGTCCCCCGCTCTCAGGCCGGCGGTGTCGGCGGGCGATCCCGGCTTGACCATCACCACCACGGCGCCGCGCTGGCGATCGGCGCCCAGCCGCCTCGCCAGCACCGGGCCCAGATCCTCGGCCACGATGCCGAACGGCGCCGATGGTGGCGCTCCACTGCGCAGCATCTCGCTGACGATGCGGGCGGCGACGTCGCCGGGCACCAGTACGCCGAGATCGCCGGCGCTGTCGTCGCCCGGAAAGGCGGACAGGCCGAGCACGCGACCATCGCTTCCGATGAAGGGTACGCCCTCGACATTTGCGGTCGGCGCGGGGCCGATCGATACCGACGATCGCAGCGCCTCCCCGCTCGCGGCGAAATCCTGGGCGACCTCCCCGGTCTGCACCGCGCATCCGCTTCCCGCGGGCGAGGTCAGGCTGAATCCCCATTGGCCGGTGCGCGGCAAATCATTGTCGGCGAATTGCAGCGTCGCGAAATTCCGCCCGTCGACCTTGACCAGCGCGAGCCCCGACAGCGGATCGCTCGCGACGACCTTTGCGTCCAGCTCACGGCCATCGTTGAACTGGACCGGCAAGGTGTCGCGGCCGGCCAGCATCCGGCCGCTGGTGACGATATAGCCGTCGGGCGAGACGACGATGCCGGCGAGCTGACGCGATGCCAGCAGGTTCGGCTTGGCGATCGTGGCGGGCGGCACGCCCAGCCCGATCCTGACCACTGCCGGGCAAGCCGTATCGACCAGATCGGGAAGCAATTCGGAAGGAGAGGCACGATTGGTCACGCGCTGGATCGGCGCGACCACGTGGCGCTCGACCGTGGCCATGGGGCGCCAGAGCTGAGCCCCGGTCACCACCCCGACGACGATCAGCGCCAGCACGATCGCGGCGGTGATCGCCAGTTTTCGGAACGACATGGCGGGAGGCGCGACGCTCATTCGCCGAACAACTCGCGCTGCGCCTTTTCGATCTCGTCGGTATAGCGCCGCCGAACATAGCGCTCGCTTACCACGCCGAGCACTTTGCCGTCGTCCTCGGTGACGATGAACTCATCGGCCTCCCGCTCCTCGAACGCCCGCATGATCGCCGCGGCATCCTGATCGGGCGACAAGGTGAAGTCGGTCAGGATCGCTGCGGTCGCGACCGGCGCGTCCTCGTCCAGGCTGGGGGCATGCGCGGCAATGGTCGGAATCAATCCGGCATAGGTCCCCGCCGGCCCGATCGCGACGACCTGCGTGATCGATCCCAGCGGGAAACGCCGGCGGAATTCGGCTATCGAGGTGCTGCCGTCGATCTCTGGAATACCGCGCCGCATCATGCGCCCCGCCGTCAGCGTCTTGATCCAGCCGACGTCGCGCGCGCTGCGGATCGTCTCGCCGCGCGTGTGCAGACGCCAGGTCGAGAAGGAGAAGCCGAACGTCTCGCGCACCAGGGTGCTGGCGCAGAGCGATGCGGTGATCGCCACCGCGGTGAGCGCGAAATCGTGCGTCGATTCGAGCACCAGCAGCGACATCGTCATCGGGCCGCCGACCACCGCGACCGCCATCGCCGCCATGCCGACGAGCGCCGCGTCGTTGGCGCTGACATGCGCCGCACCGGGGATCAGATTGACCAGTCCGGCGAACAACTGGCCGACCAGCGACCCCAGGAACAGCGACGCGAAGAACAGCCCGCCGCGGAAGCCGAAGCCGAGCGAGATCGCCGACGCCGCGACCTTGAGCACAAAGATCGTCGCGAGGAAGGCGAGCCCGACCTTCATCGTCAGATCGAGATGCAATGCCCCGTGTCCGGCCGACAAGGCCTGCGGCGACAGCGCGGCGATCGGGATCAGCAGCAGCCCACCGATCACCGGGCGGTAGATGTCGGGGATCGGCAGGCGCCGCGTTCCGATTTCGACCAACGTGACCGCACGCATCAACACGATGCCGACCACCGCGCAGACCAGGCCGAGCGAAGCGAACAGGAAATAATCCCAGGTGGTGATCGCCTCCGCCGCGGGAAGGACGATAAGATAGGCTGGCACGCCCGACACACGCATCGTCACCACCGCCGCCAGCGCGGCCACCGCGACCGGCGCGATAGCCGCGGGCGTATAGGCACCGAGCACGATCTCGAACGCGTAGAAGGCGCCGGTCAGCGGTGCCCCGAACGCCGCGCCCACCGCTGCGCCCGCCCCTGCCCCGACCAGAACGCGAAGATCCGCACGCCTCAGCTTGAGCCATTGCCCAACCACCGACGCGACGCCGCCGCCCATCTGGGCATAGGCTGCCTCGAGCCCGACCGACGCACCCATGCCGTTCGACAATAAGGTCTGCGCGGCGACGGTCAGGCTGTCGCGCATCGGGATCACGCCGCCATGGAGCGCATTGGCCTCGACCACGTCGACCGGCGCACGGCCCCGGCGCAGCAAGCGGCCAAGCCCCGCCAGCAACAAGCCGCCGAGCGGCAGCGCGAGCAGGCGGAGCGGTTCGATCGTCGTTTGCGCGCTCAGCCGCTCGTCGCCGGACACGCCGTAGAAAATCGACTGCATGAAATGCGCGATCCCGCTCTGGACCAGGGTCAGCAGCCCTGCCGTGAGGCCGATGCCGAGCGCGAGCAGGATCAGCGCCGCTTCGCTGGTGCGGAAGCGGCGCCGCAGGCCGATCAGCAGACCCGCGGGCCGAAAGGCGGGGAGAGACGCCATCGCGATCCGCCTAGTCGCCCCGGACGGCCCTGTCACCCGTTACGCCGAGGGCAAAATCAGTCTTGCCGCGCCTCGCCAAGCCGCGGCGCGGGTCGGCCGAGCGCGAGGTCGGCGTCGGAGAAGCGGATCGGAGTGCGAAGGCCGTCGATCCGCTCGCCCGGCACGACCATGCCGCGCGCGCGGACCTGTGGATCGTTCAGCGCCTGCTCGACCGTGTTGATCGGCCCGACCGGGACGCCGACGGCTTCCAGCCTGCCCAGCAGATCGTCACGCTCGAACCGGCGCGTGGCCGCCTCGATCGCCGCGAACAACGGCGCGCGATGCTCGATCCTTCCCGCGTTGGTCGCCCAGCGCTCTTCGGGCTCGATCCCGACCACGCCGCAGAAGCGCTGAAACTGGCCGTCATTGCCGACCGCCAGGATGAACCAGCCGTCGCTGGTCGGAAAGACCGCGTAAGGCGAGACGTTGAGATGCGCGTTGCCGACGCGCGGCGGCGTGACGCCGCTGGCGAAATAATTCGCCGCCTGATTGGCCAGCACGCCGGTCATCGTATCGAGCAACGCCATGTCGATATGCTGGCCGCGCCCGGTCTTCTCGCGCTGGATCAGCGCCGCCTGGATACCGATCACCGAATAGAGTCCGGTGGCGATATCGGCCATCGCAACGCCGATCTTCTGCGGCGCGCCGTCGGGATCGCCGGTCAGGTCCATCATCCCACTCATCCCCTGGATGATGAAATCGTAGCCCGGCCGTGGCGCATAGGGCCCGTCCTGGCCGAAGCCGGTGATCGAACAATAGATCAGCCGCGGGTTGATTGCCGACAGGCTGGCATAATCGAGCCCGTATTTGGTCAGCCCGCCGACCTTGAAATTCTCGATCAGGACATCGCTGTCCACCGCCAGCCGCCGTACCTCGGCCTGCCCCTCAACCGTGGTGAAATCGATCACCACCGACGACTTGCCGCGATTGCACGAATGATAATAAGCCGCGTCGCGCGTACCATCGGGGTTGGTGATGAACGGCGGACCCCAGGTTCGGGTATCGTCCCCGGCCGGGCTCTCGATCTTGATCACCTCGGCGCCGAGATCGGCCAGCACTTGACCCGCCCAGGGTCCCGCGAGAATGCGGGCGAGTTCGAGCACTTTGAGGCCGGCGAGCGGAGCGGGTTTGGTCATTCGACTTCCTTGGCGCCTGATCGCGGCGATGTCACGGCCATCCCGGCTCGGGCGAGTATCGTGCGATGACGAAGTCCAGCGCCGACGCCGCAGGATCGACATTGGCCGATCGGCAAGTCTTCTCGACTCGAGATGCCTCATGGCATCCGCGCTCCGTTCGTCGCGGCCGCGATTGCCAAGCGGCGGCCAGCGCCCGAAAACGCGGCATGCCGAGCAAAGTCCAGACCGCCTTCAGCACCATACGCCAGCATCGAGTCGACACCGCGCTGACCGCCCTGCTGGTCCTTCAGGGCGTGACATTGTTCGCGGTCATTCCGTTCGGCGCGCGTTCGACCGGCGGACGGATCCTGCTCGATCTCTGCCATTTCTCGTTCGCCGCCATCAGCGTCGCCGCGCTGACACGGCGCCGCGTCGTCCAAGGCGTGGTGATCGCCGCCTTGGCGTTGCTGGCGATGGGGCCGTCGGTGTCGCAACGGCTGGGCGCGGATCTGCACCTCGACGTCGCGGCCCAGCACGAGTTGGTCGCGCTGATCGCGTTCGCGTTCAACGCCGCCATCACCGCACTGATCGCGCGCCATGTCTTTTCGGCTGCGCGCGTGACCGTCCACCGCGTGCGCGGCGCGATCCTGCTCTACCTCAATGTCGCCGCGCTATTCGGGATAGCCTATACCGCGCTCCAGCAACTCGTGCCCGAGGCGTTCCACATCGTGATGCAGCCTGGCGAGGCGCCCACCGCGGCCTTCACCTATTTCAGCCTGACCACGATCACGACGGTCGGCTTTGGCGACATTACCCCGCTCCACCCCTTGGCACGCAGCTTGGCGACGCTCGAGGCCGTGTTCGGGCAGCTCTTCCCTGCCACCTTGCTCGCGCGCTTGGTCGCGCTGCATCTTGCGCACGAGCAGCGGCCGGACGAAGCGAACAATTAAGACTGCTCCGGTCAGTTCTGCCCGAGGAAGGTGAAGGAGCCGTCAGCGATCCGGACGATACCGAATTACGACGAATCATAGCCGATCGAATGAAGTCGCTTTACTTGATGTCTTTCAGCCCTGCGGGCGCCGATCCGATCCTGACGATCATCGGGCGGTTGACGCGATAGGGGTCGAGCCCCGCCTGTTCGAACGGACCGCCGCCCCAACGGACCTTTTGACGGGAGCCGATCGCCGTCGCGCCCGACTACAGCATGTCCGATGGTCCCTGTAGGTCTGGAATTCGCATGGCGTTCCGCACTGTATAGTCGCGGCAAAGACCGTGAGCCTACGTATGTTCCCTGATAGGCCCGGGCCGGAGCGGCGGCCTATCCCGGCCCTGAACGAAGGGAGACGGCCGATGCCACACGCGGTACCCGAGGAGCCTGAGCGCGACGTCGCCGAGGATTTGTGGCTCAGCTGTCATGACCTGTGGCTGCAGCCGCTGCAATGGTGGACGGCATGGTGGAATGCCTGGGGCTTGCCGATCGTCCCGCATCCTCCGTCGCATGCTCACGCGAACGGCGGTTTCCATTGGCTGACTGTCCCCGAACCGATCGCACGCGATCCCGAACAGGATTTGTTCGCCTGATTGTCTCGTCAACGGTTTCGGCTCCACCACGCGCCGGGTCGTGGGCCAGCGGTCAGCCTTTGAGCAGCTTCACCGCCGCGTCGAGTCGATCGGCGTAGCGGTTGAGCGCCACCGCGGTCTTCGCGACATACTCCTTGGCATCGTCGAAATGGCGCTGCTCGATCCCTTCGCGAATGCCCGGCAAAGTCTTGGCGCCATAACCGGTCAGCGTGCCGGGCGCGTAGATCAAATTGCGGTACCAGGGCCGGCCAGGCAGGCCGTCCTTGTCGAGCAGCAATTGATCGACTCCCTTCAGCACCGCCATCGCCTTGGCGACCTTGTCCGGCGACGCGCGCTCGAACGCGGCGTCGGCGGCGCGCGACGCGCGGGTCAGATGGTCCGACGCATCCTCTAGCGCGAGCATGTCGATCAGGGGGGTCACGCCTTTATCGTCCGGGGCCGCGGTCGGATCGACCGGGTTGGAGGTCAGCTTGAAGACATCGTCCCGGTTGAGGTCCTTGAGCGCGCGGTCCTGGTCGCGCTGATCGGCGGCGAGCTTCTTCACTTCGCCGACATAGCGCGCGACGGTCGAGGCCATGTCGCCATAGCGCACCGGCACGCGCGGCGCCGCGGACGCGCGCAGCACCATCCGCCCGACGAACTTGGACAAGGTCGCGCCATAGACCAGCCCGGGATCGTCGAAATTGGTGACATGGTAATAAGTGTCATAGGCCGAGTGATACGAGCCGCCACCCGCGCCCTCTCCCCCGAAGCCGAGATTGACCGACGGGATGCCGAGATGCGCGATGAACGAGCTATAGTCCGAGCCCGAGCCGAGCGCGCCGATCGGGATGTCGCCGCCAGCCTTGGCCGCCTCGAGCGCGCCAGACCCGGCGTCGCGCCCGCTACCCGAATAGGCGCCGGCGCGGATGCTCGCGCGCAGCCGGTCGTAGACGCTGACCCCGGTCTGCGGATCGGGCACGTCGCGCGCGATCGAATTGACGAAATGCTGCAGCGTATGACTACCCTCGGCGCCCAGGAAGCCGCGCGAGGTATCGTCGGTGTTGATGTAGAGCACGGCCTTGGCCTGGAGCTCATCGGCATGCGTCTCGGCCCATTCGGTCGAGCCGAGCAGGCCGGGCTCCTCGCCGTCCCAGCTCGCGTAGACCAGCGTGCGGTCGGGCCGCCAACCGGTCTTCGCGAGCGCGCCGAGCGCCTTGGCCTCGGACATCAACGCGACTTGCCCCGACAGCGGATCGTCGGCGCCGAACACCCAGCCGTCGCGATGATTGCCGCGGACGATCCATTCGTCGGGACGCGTGCTACCCTTCATCACCGCGATGACGTCGTAGAGCGTCTTCAATGACCAGTCCGACTTGACCGCCAGATGCACCTTGACCGCGTCCGACCCGCCCCAATGATAGGGGATCGGCAAGCCGCCGCGATCCCTGCCGGTGACGACCGGGCCGTCGAGCCCGGCGAGGATCTTGGCCGCGTCGCCATAGGAGATCGGCAGCGCCGGGATCTTGAGGATCGTCTTGGCCTCGGCACGGGTCAGGCGCTTGGCATTGTCCGTTGCGCCGACGCCGGGCGTGAGCGGATCGCCCGGATAGGTGGTCATGTCCATAACCGATCCGCGCTGGACGCCGCCTTCCGGCCGTGCCCCGCCCTTGGGATAGACGTCGCCACGGGCATAGCCGTCGTCGCCCGGGTCCGAATAGATCAGGCAGCCGACCGCGCCATGCTCCTGCGCCAGCTTGGGCTTCAATCCGCGCCAGCCGCCGCCATAGCGCGCGATGACGATCTTGCCCTTGACGCTGATCCCACGCCGCGCGAGCGCGTCATAATCGTCGGGCATACCGTAATTGACGTAGACCACCGGCGCGGTGACATCGCCGTCGCCCTGATAGGCGACATAAGGCGGCAGCGCGCCGTCGAGCTTGTCGGGACCGAGCTGCGGCTCTTGCCCACCCAGCGTCACGCGGTCGGCCGCGACCAGTTCGAGCGTGGTCGAGATCGGGGTTGGGTAGAGGACCTTGAAGGTCTCGATATGCGCGTCCCAGCCCCATTGCTTGAACAGCGCCAGCTCCATCTCGGCATTGGCCTTGTCGTGCGGGCTACCGACATGGTTGGGCGCCGACGACATCTCCTTGAGCCAGGCGAGCTGATCGGCGCTGCTGATCTGGGCGTCGAACGCCTTTTCGGTCGCGGCGGTGCCGACGGTCTGCGCGCCGAGCGGTTGCGCCGCCAGTGCGATCGCCATGGCGGCCAGCGCCGACCTTGCGCTCATCCGGACGCGACGCGCCCCCGCCCGACCCCGATACTGGTCCTTCGCCATCGCGCGCCCCTTTGCTGCTGGATCAACCCCGTTGGAAATCGGGCGCACCCTAGCGAAGTCTTTGGAACAGGCCAGCCTTTACAGCGCCCTGCGCAATCTAGACGGGCGCGGCGGTCGATCCGCGGATGGCGAGCTCCGCCGGCACGACGACAGGATCGGCGGATACGTCCTTGCCGGCGCGAGCGGCGATGATCAATTCGACCGCACGCGACGTCACCTCCGCGATCCGCTGAACCACGGCAGTCAGCGGGGGATGCGTGAAGCGAACGATCGGCGTGTCGTCGAAGCTGATCAGCGACACATCGCGCGGCACCAACAGCCCGCGGTCGCGCCCGACCTCCAACGTCGCCAGCGCCATCTGGTCGTTGCTCGCGACGATCGCGGTCGCGGCCGGCGCGCGGTCGAGCAATTGCGCCGCGGCGGCCTTGCCCGAAGCATAAGTGAAGTCGCCGGACGCAAGCAGGCCGTCGGTCGGCAACCCCGCCGCATCCATCGCCGCGCGCCAGCCGTCGACGCGCCAGCCGCTCACTGCGTAATCCGGCGGGCCGGCGATGAAGCCGATCCGTCGGTGCCCGAGGCCGATCAGATGGTCGGTCGCGAGCCGCGCCGCGCGTTCGTCGTCCAGGGTCAACGCGAATCCCGGCCCCGGCCGCAACGACCCGATCCGCGCGAAGCTGATCCCATGCGCGACCAGCAGGTCGATGATCAGCGGATTTTCCGAATGCGGCGGGGTCAGGATGACGCCGTCAGGTTGCAGCGCCACGATCGCCGCGAACAATTCGCGCTCGATATGGTCGCTATGCGTGTCGATCAGTTCGACGATCAGGCGATATCCATGCTGCGCGCAAGTCAGCATGCCGCCGAGCAACATCTGGTCGACCCAGTCGCTGCCTTCGCGCGCGCGCCAACCCTCGATCGTGCGCTCGCGGTCGTTGAGCGCCAGGATCAGATAGGATCGCGACCCGGCCAGCCGCTGCGCGGCGATCGACGGGACATAGCCGAGCTTGTCGATCGACCGCTGGACGCGCTCGATCATCTTGCGCCGGACATTGGGCTCCTTGTTGATGACCCGGCTGACCGTCTGCATCGACACCCCGGCATCGACGGCAACGTGCTTGATCGTAACGCTCTGCCTGCGCCGCGCCATCGACCGCTCAGCGCCCGGCCATCGCGGAAGGCGCCGGGCACGACACCCGTTGGCGCGGTATGTCGGTGGTGGGGTGGCGGCTGCGCGGCATGACTCTTGGGTAGCTTCATATTGAAGGAGCGGGAAGTCCCGAATCCGTGCCTCTTTGGGTCGCGCCCACCGGGCGACGATCCGGCCCCGACCAACCAGCGCCGATCTAGCCGTTGCCGAGCTTTGCCCGCGCGTACATGATGCTGCCCAATCCATGTCCCGCATCCCCGCCCCGCCAGTCGACCAACGACGCGACACGACCGGCGACGCGGCGGCCGGGCAGCGCTCGACCGGGTTCCTGCTGCTCTATGCGCTGGCCAATGCCGGCGGGGTGATCGGCTATCTGCCGTTGCTGACCTTGTTGCTGGCGATCAAGGTCGAGGCGCTGGCGGGCGAGGCGCGAGTCGACCTGCTGACCGTGACCGTGATCGCCGGAGCGATCGCGGCGAGCACGTCCAACATCCTGTTCGGCTGGCTAAGCGATCGCTCGGTGGCGCGCGGCGGCGGCCGGCGAGGCTGGATGGTGGGCGGCCTGATTGCGACGGTCGCTGCCTATGTGGCGATCGCGGTCGCGGACAGCCCGGCGACGATCATCGGCGCGATCGTGCTCTTCCAGGTCGCGCTAAACGCGGTGCTGGCGCCGCTGGTCGCCGTGATGGCCGACGAGATTCCCGATTCGCAGAAAAGCACTACCGGTGGGCTGTTGTCGCTCGGCTATCCGGTCGCGTCCGGCGTGCTCGCGTTGGTCGTCGGCATCCCCGCGCTGGGTGAAACGGGCCGGCTGATGATCGTCATCGCGGTCGCCGCCATCTGCCTGACGCCGCTGACCCTGAGCCGCGCGCACCCGCTGCCGATCGTCGACCCGCCGCGCGCCGCGGTCGCGATGCGCCGCCATGACCTGGCCGTGGCATGGTGCGCGCGACTGCTGTTCCAGATCGCCGGGTGCGTGCTGCAACTCTATCTGCTCTATTATTTCGAAAGCATCGTCCCCGATGGGCCCAGGGATGAACTCGCGGCGCATGTCGGAAACCTGCTTACCCTCTCGTTCATCGCGCCCTTGCCGATCGCCTTGCTGTTCGGACGGCTGTCCGACCGGCTCGACCGCCGCAAGCCGTTCCTGATCGCTGCCGCCATCGTCACCGCGATCGGCCTGGCCGTCATGGCGGCGGCGGATAGCTGGACGGCGGGCGCGATCGGTTTTGCCTGCTACACGATCGGCTATAGCGTGTTCCTGCCGCTTCAGGTCGCCTTCTCGATGCAATTGCTGCCCGACCCCCGGCATCGCGGGCGCGATCTCGGGCTGTTCAACCTGACCAACACCTTGCCCTCCTTGCTCGGTCCGCTGCTGACCTGGTGGCTGGCGTCGCCGCGCGATTTCGCGGCAGTGATGGCGATGCTGGCGGTGCTGGTCCTGTGCGCCGGGCTGGCGATGCTCGGCGTGCGGGGCAGGCGTTAGAACTCGGCGCAGCCCAGGTCGAGCGCGCACTTGGCCGCACGGTGCGCCCCGGATTGCTCTGACAATCAGGCGAAGCGGGTGGCTGGGCTTGCGAGTCTAGGCGAAGACCGCGTCGAGCCCCTGCGCCTCTGGACCCTCTTTCAGCCCGCGCAACTCGATGTAAACCGCGGTTGGAAGGGCCCCGGCGATCGTCGCGCTGATCGTCCCGCTGACCATCGTCGCCCCCGCGACCAGGAGCGATATCGCGCTGCGGCCACCGCTGACGATGCCCGTTGCGCCTGCGATGCCGCCGACGATCGCCCCGAAGATCACGAGGCCGACCAAGAAGGCGAACAGGATCAACAGCACGACAAAGACATTCCAGCGCTCGCCTTTGGTCAGGTCTGCACTGCGTCCCAACGCCGCGAACACGCCTTCACGCTCCGCGATCACGACAGGCGCCGCGACATACCACATGACTGCGAGGATGATGCCGGGAACGATCAACAGGATCGCCGCGAAACCGACCGCCAGACCGCTGACAATGCCCAATCCCAGCAGCGGCAGCAGTCGGCGAAGAGCCGTCGACAAGCATTCGCCGAACGTCGCCCGCTCACCATGGCTCGAAGCGATCGTCGCGCGAACCAATGCGCCTTGCGCCAACACCGTGAAGACCATGTTGAGCAGCGCCGCGAGGATCACGACGCCGGCATATTGACCCAGGCTGATCGAGCCCGCTGCGAGCTGTGGCGTGAGCGATTCCTGGAAATAGGAGATCACGCCCTGCGGCAGACCTCCGAACAGGAACGCGATGCCCAACATCACGAACAGATTGCCGAAAATCGCCCCGAAAGCGGTGTTGAGAATGCGCCCGATCGACATGAAGCCCCCTTATGTCTCTGTCCCCAAGCTGAACCCCGCGCCCGTCTATGTCCAGAACGACTTGGTTCAAAAGGGAAGTTTTAGCGGTTGCGCGCTTCCCAGCATGGGGTAAGCAAGGTGACGTTGGTAACGCAGGGGTTGGCGTTTGGCCGGGGGGAATACGCATGGTGCCGCGGCCGCCGCCGACCGCTTCACCGCGGCGCATGATGCGCTGCGCGCGGATCCGTCCGTGCAGTTCACGCTTGCCCCGCCGCCTCCGCCCCCAGCACCGCCCGCCTGGCTCAAGGGGCTGGCGCAGTTCTTCGAATGGCTGGGGCACGTGCTCGCCCCGATCGGGCGCTTCTTCGCTTGGCTGACCAGCTTCATGCCGGCAGCGCCCTATGCCCGCATTCTGTTATGGGGCGTGATCGGCATCGCCGCGCTGGCGCTGATCTGGCTGATCGTCGAACGGCTGCGTTACGGCCAATGGCGCCTGCCGCGCCGCCGCTCGCGCGCCGCGACGCCGGTCGCGATCGAGGATGAGGAAGAATGGCAGCCCGATGCCGCCCAGGGCCGCGCCTGGCTCGACGAGGCCGATGCGCTCGCCGCCAAGGGGCTGTTCGCCGAGGCCGTCCACCATCTGCTGTTCCGCTCGATCGAGGATATTCGCCAGCGCCGGCCACAGGCTGTTCGCCCGGCACTGACCAGCCGCGAGCTCGCCGCCGCGAGCGCGATCCCCAGCGGTGCGCGCGACTTGTTCGCGTCAATCGCCCGCCATGTCGAACAGAGCCTGTTCGGTGGCCGCCCGGTCGACGCCGAAGCCTGGCAGGCGGCGCGCGCCGCTTATGCCGATTTCGCTCTTCCCAAGATGTGGAAAGCATGAGCGACCTGGTCATTGGGCGCGGCAGCGACGACCGCGGTGCATTCCGCCTGCGCACGGTGATCCTGCTGCTCGCGGTCGGCATCATCGGCTTCGTCGCCTTGTTGCTCGGCAATGCCTATGAGGCGCCGACGGATTCGACCAACGGATCGTCCGCGCACGCGCTGTCGAACGGCGCGACCGGCTATACCGGGATCGTCCGGCTGGCGCGCGCGATGGGCAAGGATACGCGGGTGATCCGCGACCCGTCGCAACTCGCCGCCAATGGCCTGCTGATCCTGACCCCGCCGCTGGGATCGACTCCGCTCGGCGACGTATTGTTGCGGCGCGACGATTTGCCGACCCTGGTCGTGCTGCCCAAATGGTCGACCATGCCCCAACGCCCCGCCGGCCGTCCCGGTTGGGTGATGCGCATGGGGCTGATCGACAAAAAGGAGCCGGAAGGCGTGCTCGCGCCCGACCGCAAATTCACCGTCTCGCGGCTGACCAGCGGCGGGCGTCCGTTGCGCTCGGCCGGCTGGATGACGGAAGATTTCGGGTTCGAGGCGCCGCGCCCGCTGCAAACGATCAGCGGCGCCGACCTCAAGCCGCTGCTGACCGACGATCAGGGCAATATCGTGCTGGGCGAAGTGGGCAGCAAATCGCTCTATGTCCTGGCCGATCCCGACATCCTGTCGAACATGGGGATGCGCAAGGAGAGCCAGGCGCGCGCCGCGCTCGCGCTGCTCGACGCGCTCAACCAGGATGGCGACCGCGATTTCGATTTCGACGTCACCCTGGCGGGGCTCGGCAAGGCCAAGAACCCGCTTCGGCTCGCCTTCGATCCGCCGTTCCTGGCGATGACGCTGGCGATCGTCGCGGCGATGCTGCTGGCGGGATGGCAGGCATTCGCGCGGTTCGGCCCCGCGGTCCATCGCGAGCGCGCGATCGCGTTCGGCAAGACCGCGCTGGTCGACAATGCCGCCGCGCTGATCCGCAAGGCCGGGCGTCAGACGCGGCTGGGCGGGCGCTATGTCGAGGCGATCCGCGAGCGCGCGATCGTCGCGTTCGGCGTGCCGTCGCGGCTGCGCGGACCGGCGATCGACGCCTATCTCGACAAGATTTCCGGGCGGTCGCGGTTCACCGACCTCGCCCAGGCCGTGGACGATGCGGACGACAAGGCCAGCCTGGTCGCCGCGGCGCGCGCGCTACACGATTGGCAGAAGGAGAAGGGCAAGTGACGGTCGAAGAAGTCCGCAATCTGGCGATGGCGATTCGCCAGGAAGTCGGCAAGGCCGTGGTCGGCCAGGAAGCGACCGTCGAGCTGATGCTCGTGGCGCTGTTCGCCGGCGGCCATATCCTGCTCGAAGGCCCGCCGGGCACGGCAAAGACCTTGCTCGCGCACAGTTTCGCGCGCGCGGTCGGGATCAAGTTCGGGCGCATCCAGTTCACTCCCGATTTGATGCCGGGCGACATTATCGGCGCCAATCTGTTCAACTTCCAGACCTCCACCTTCACGCTGACGCGCGGGCCGATCTTCACCGACATGCTGCTCGCCGACGAGATCAACCGCACCCCGCCCAAGACCCAGGCGGCATTGCTCGAGGCGATGCAGGAACGCACCGTCACGATCGATGGCGAGAGCCTGTCGCTGGGGGATCGCTTCATGGTCGTCGCGACGCAGAACCCGATCGAGCAGCAGGGCGTCTATCCGCTGCCCGAGGCGCAACTCGACCGCTTCCTGTTCAAGCAGACGGTCGATTATCCCTCGGCCGCCGAGGAGCGCAAGATCATCGCCACGCACGGCGCCAGGACCGGCGCGATGGAGCCGGAAGGCTGGGGTGTCGAGCCGCGCACCGACGCCGCCAAGATCGGCGAGGCGATCGCCGCGGTCGGCACCGTGCGGCTGGTCGACGAAGTGATCGACTATATCGCCGCGCTGATCCGCGGCACGCGCGACGTCGCCGACCTCGAAAGCGGGGCCTCGCCGCGCGCCGGCGCGATGCTGGCGGGTGCGGCACGCGCCAGGGCCGCGCTCGACGGGCGCGACTTCGTCATTCCCGACGACGTCAAGCAGCTCGCCCCCGCGTTGCTCCGCCATCGCCTGATCCTGTCGCCGGCGGCCGAGATCGACGGCCGCATGGTCGAGGAAGTCGTCCACTCGATCATCGAGACGATCGAGGCGCCGCGTTGAGTCTTCGCGTCGCCTTCGGCGCCGCTGGTTCGGCACCAGCCCGCTCCCCCACCCGGCCTCCCAATCAGGATATTCTATGGGAGGCCGGGTGGGGGAGCGGGCTGGTGCGGCACTGTTTCAGCCTCGCTGAAACAAACAAAAGGAGCGCGCATTGATCTACCCGACGCGCCTCGCGGTGATGGCGGCGGCGGCTGGAGCGCCCGTCGCGCTGTTGATTGCCGTGCTGGCGCCGGACCATTGGTATGCCGGGCTGGCCTGGCCGATGGCGATCCTGCTCGGTGCGCTGATCGACGCAATGCTTGCTTTGCCTGCCGGCCGTATCGCCGCCGGACTGACTCTGCCGCGCACTGCCAGCGTCGGCGAAAGCGTCGACGCGGTGATCAGCGTCGAGGGGCCACCGCGCGGCGGGCCCCCGAGCGTCCAGATCGCGATCGCCGCCGATCCGCTGGTCGGGTTGGAGGATGACGGCCGCGCGAGCGTCCAGCTCGATCAGGGCAAGGGTGCGGTGGCGCTGCCCGTCGCGACGCGCCGCCGCGGCACCGCGCATTTCGCGACCTTCTGGGTGCGCTGGCGCGGGCCGCTCGCGTTGGTGTGGCGGCAGAAGCGGATGGCGAGCGAGGCGGCGCTCAAGATCCTGCCCGACATCCGCCCGGTCCGCGAACGCGGCGCACGGATCTTCCAGCGTCATGCGCTGCAAGGACTGATGACCCAGCTCGATCGCGGCGACGGCACCGATTTCGACGCCTTGGTCGAATTCCGCTCGGGCATGGATCGCCGCGCGATCGACTGGAAGCAATCGGCGCGGCACCAGAAGCTCCACGCCAAGGAATATCGTACCGAGCGCAACAACCAGATCGTCTTCGCGATCGATTCGGGGCGGCAGATGTCCGAGCCCGTCGCCGGCATCCCGCGCGTCGACCGCGCCGTCGCGGCGATGCTGCTGACCGGCTGGGTCGCGCTCAAGCTGGGCGACCGCGTCGCGCTCCATTCGTTCGATTCGCGCCCGCGCATCGCCAGCGGGCTGATCTCGGGGGCCTCCGCCTTTCCCGAGCTCCAGCATCTCGCCGCGGGGATCGATTATTCGGGCGAGGAAACCAATTACACTTATGCGCTGACCACCCTCGCCGCACGGCTGACGCGGCGCTCGATGATCGTGATGTTCACCGAATTCACCGACCTGACCAGCGCCGACTTCATGATCCGCGCCGCCGCCCGGCTGGTCGAGACGCATCTGTTGCTGATCGTCGTGCTGCGCGATGAGGAACTCGAATCCCTGGTCGACCACGCCCCGGATACCGCCGACGATATCACCCGCGCGGTGACTGCGGCCGGCCTGCTCAAGGACCGGCTGCTCGCCTTGACCCGGCTGCGCCACCTCGGCGCGCATGTGATCGAGAGCGAATATGACCGCGTCGCCGATCGCCTGGTCGAGGGCTATGTCGACCTCAAGCGGAGGAACCTGTTGTGACGGCCTATGTCGAAGCCCGCACGCCGCTGGTCAACGCGACGCGCTTCCGTGCCGCGCACGAGGCCGATTGGGATCAGCTCGACAAGATCCTGACCCTGATCGAGAAACGCGGCGTCAGGGCGGTGCCCGACCAGCAATTGCTCGTCCTGCCCTTGCTCTATCGCGCTGCCTTGTCCTCGCTGTCGGTCGCTCGTGAAACCTCGCTCGACCGCGCGCTGATCACTTATCTCGAACAGCTTTGCACGCGCGCCTATTTCCAGATCTACGGCGTCCCGACCTCGCCGATGAAGCAGCTCGCGCATTTCTTCGCGCGCGGCTGGCCCGAAGCGGTGCAGGCATTGTGGAAAGAGACCTTGGTGTCCTTCATGCTGACCGTCGCCGGCGCCCTGGTCGCCTATCTGCTGATCGCGCACGATCCGTCCTGGTATTATGCGATGATCCCCGACGGCATGGCGCAGGGCCGCGACCCCACCGCCAGCACCGAATTGCTTCGCCAGACCCTCTATGACGGCGGCAAGGACGCGCAACAGAGCGCGCTCGCCTTGTTCGCCTCGTTCCTGTTCACCCACAATGCGCAGATCGCGATCTTCTCGTTCGCGCTGGGCTTCATGTTCTGCGTGCCGACCGCGGGGCTGATCGTCTATAACGGCCTGATGCTGGGGGCGATGATCGAGGTCTTCGTGTCGAAGGGCCTGGGCTATGGCTTTATCGGCTGGCTGATGATCCACGGTACCACCGAATTGTTCGCGATCATGATTTCGGGCGCGGCAGGATTCCGCATCGGGCTCGCCATCGCCTTTCCGGGCAGGCTGTCGCGCACCGACGCGGCAGTGGCGGCGGGGCGATCGGCGGCGACCGCGATGGGCGGCACGGTGGTCATGTTGGCGGTTGCCGGGCTGCTCGAAGGGATCGGGCGCCAGACGATCACCAATGACGAACTGCGTTACGCGATCGGCCTGGTGATGCTCGCCGGCTGGTTGCTCTATTTCTACATGCCAAGGGGGAAACGCGATGGCGCGCCCGCCTAGCCGTTCCTCGATCGCGTCGCTCCGGCGCCGCTTCATCACGCCGGAGGGAGTCGACCTTAATATTGAGCTCGGCACGGCGGGTGCGCGCGCCGGCGCGTTCCTGCTCGATGGCGTGCTGATGTTGGGGGTGCTGATCCTCGCCACGATCGCGATCGGGCTGATGGCGTTCGCGTCGCGGTCCATCCTGGTAGTCGGGCTGTGGATCGTCGGCTTCTTCATCCTGAGGAACGGCTGGTTCACCTTGTTCGAGATGGGCGCGCGCGGCGCGACGCCGGGCAAGAGGATCGTCGGACTGCGCGTGGTGGCGCGCGACGGCGCGCGGTTGACGGGCGGCGCAGTGATCGCGCGCAACGCGATGCGCGAGATCGAGATATTCCTGCCTTTGTCCTATTTCTTCGCCTCACTCGGCGCGATGTTCACTGGCGGCGACGTGCTGTTGCCGCTGCTCGCACTCGCCTGGAGCATGATCTTCCTGTTCTTCCCGTTGTTCAACCGCGACCGGTTGCGGGTCGGCGACCTGCTCGCCGGAACCTGGGTGGTGCATCGCGCGCGCGCGCAGCTCGGCCACGACCTCGCCGCGTCGGCGGCGCAAAGCACCCGCCCGCGCCGTGTGTTCAGCGACGCCCAGCTCGACCTCTATGGCATTTACGAGCTGCAGACGCTCGAAGAGGTGCTGCGAGGCGGCCACACCGATGCGATCGTCACCGTCGCCGCCGCGATCCGGCGTAAGGGCGACATGCCCGACGATGGCGACGATTACGGCTTCCTGTCGGATTATTACGCCGCGCTCTGCGGCCGGCTCGAACGCGGCATGATGGTCGGGCTCAGGCGCGAGGATAAATATTCGAAGGCGACGCGAGCGGCTTAGGCACCCCGCTCGAGCAGCGCTGTCAGGAAACCGCCTTACCCAACAGCCTGTTCCGCAATGCTTCCAGATTGACCGCGGCGATCGCGGCCGGGCGGTCCTTCGCCTTCAGGATCGCGGACAGCTGGTTCAATATCTGGCAGGCATTGTCGAACCGCTGAAGCGCCTCGCCATGGCGTTGCAGCAGCGCCATGTCGCCGATCAGATCCGCGGCCACGTCATCCAGCATCCGCTGGACATGATCGAGCTCCTCGGCGACGCGCGCCTCGGGATCGGTGATGATTTCAGCAGGGCCGGCAGCCGGCACGTCCTCATCGGCGATATCGCGGCCGCTGCGAATGGCGGCCTGAATCTGATCGACCCGCGATTGGCCCTGGCCGAAGATCGCCGCCGGCGCCCGGCGGCCGGCAACCCATTCGTCGACGGACGCCGCGCCTTCGAACTGGATTCCGCAACGCCCCTCCGCGCGCCAGGCGACGACGCCGCGCATTTCGACCTCGAGACGCTGCAGGATGAGCGACGCGCCGGGCTCGGGCAACGCCTGGCCATCGACCATCGCGCCCTTTTCGGACAGGTTACGGATTCTGACCGGCGCGGTCACGCCCTGCGACCGGATAGTGGCGGTCAGCAACAGATTCTTGCGCGGTGCACGCGTGCGCGCCGAAGCGCCGGGATCGCCGGCCGAGCCGCCCTGGTCCTGCTCACTCATGCCGACTGATTCCGTCGCGACCAGCCAGACGGCCCGCAATGGCAACCGGGCGTCTCAATATTCGCCATCTCCACCATATCCCAGAGTGCTACAGCAAAGCAGGGTGGGCGGCGATAGCGCGCACCTGCTGGTTTGGACAAGCTGTGCAAGGCCCACGCGGAGCCCTATTTCGCTTCGGCGAGCAGGCCCCGCGCGGTCGGGCTGGTCCAGTCCATCCCGCCGATCATCCGCCACACTTCCTTGCCCGACGAATCGTAGAGGATCGTCGTCGGCAGGCTGGGATTGCCAAACGCCGCCGACATATGGAGTTCCTTGTCGGTATAGCCCTTGACCGATTTGAGCCCTGCCTTGGCGAAATAGGGGTCGACCGCAGCCTTGCCGTCGAGATCCTGGCTGACCGTCAGCACTTGCACCTTGCCCTCGCCCGCAAGCTTGTCGAGCGTCGGCATCTCGGCCTTGCACGGGCCGCACCAGGTTGCCCACAGATTGAGCAGCACCGGCTTGCCGGCGAAACTCGCCAAGGTCAGCGGCTTGCCGTCGGGGCCGGTGAAGCCCGCGGCCGGCGCGGCCTCTCCCTTATGGTCGCGGACCAGCTTGCCGATGACGTCGACTCCGCTATCGGGCGCGGACGGCGCGGGCGTCATATTGGCCGCTTCGTCGAGCGTCGGCAGCGCGGTGCTGTCGTTCGCTTGCCCCTTGGGAGTGGACGGCCTATCGCAGCCGCCGATCAAAGCGGTGGCCGCAAGGAGAATGACGATAGAGCGCAAGCAAACCTCGAACGCGATGTGGGGCGGTCGGTTCGCTGAGGGACCGGCGGCGGTGATGCGCGAGATAAATGCCTCGATACCGTTCGACAAGCGTTTGTGGCGCCAGGACATCGCCGGGTCGAAGGCGCATGTCGCGATGCTCGGCGCACAAGGCATATTGAAAGCCGACGATGTCACCACGATCGCCGAGGGGCTCGACGCCGTCGCCGAGGATTATGCCCGCGACGGCGTGCCCGACGACCTGGCGCTCGAGGACATCCATATGCTGACCGAGGCGCGGCTGGCCGAAAAGGTCGGGCCGGTCGCCGGGCGGCTGCATACCGCACGGTCGCGCAACGACCAGGTCGCGACCGATTTCCGGCTTTGGGTGCGCGATGCGATCGACCAGGTCGCGGCCGCCCTGGGCGAGCTCCAGGACGCGCTGATCGCGCGCGCCGACGAACATGCCGATGCCGTGATGCCGGGCTTCACCCATCTTCAGTCGGCCCAGCCGGTGACGCTCGGCCATCACCTAATGGCCTATCACGACATGATCGCGCGCGATCGCAGCCGCTTTGCCGACAATCGCGCGCGGATGAACCGCTGCCCGCTCGGCGCCGCCGCGCTCGCCGGCACCAGTTTCCCTCTCGACCGTGACGCCACGGCAACAGCGCTGGGGTTCGATGGCCCGACGACGAACTCGCTCGATTCGGTCAGCGACCGCGATTTCGCGCTCGATTATCTGATGGCGGCGACGCAATGCTCGCTGCACCTGAGCCGCCTCGCCGAGGAATTCGTGATTTGGGCGTCGCAGCCGTTCGGCTTCGTCGCCATGTCCGATCAATGGTCGACCGGCAGTTCGATCATGCCGCAAAAGCGCAATCCCGACGCCGCCGAACTGGTGCGCGGCCATGCCGGGCGGATCATGGGCTGCATGACCGCCCTGTGCGTGACGATGAAGGGCCTGCCGCTGGCCTATTCGAAGGACATGCAGGACGACAAACCGCCGGTGTTCGAGGCGCACGATCTGCTTGCGCTGTCGATCGCGGCGATGACCGGCATGGTCGAGAGCGCCACGTTCCGCACCGACCGCATGCGCGGCCTGGCCGAATCGGGCTTCGCCACCGCGACCGATCTCGCCGACTGGCTGGTGCGCGAAGCGGGCTTGCCGTTCCGCGAGGCGCATCACGTCACCGGCCGCGCGGTCAAGGCGGCGGAAGAGGCGCAGGTCACGCTCGACCAATTACCGATCGAGGTGTTGAAAGCGATCGATGCGCGGATCGACGAACGCGTCTATGACGTGCTGAGCGTCGATGCGTCGGTCGCGAGCCGCACCAGTGCTGGCGGCACCGCGCCGATGCGAGTACGGGAAGCGATCTCGGTGGCGAAGGCCGCGCGAGCGGGAGAAAAGACGTGAAACGGTTCGTCATCCTCGGCCTGGTTCTCGCGCTGTCGGCCTGTGGTGCCGCGCGCGACTTGAAACCGGCCGCGGGAAAGGCGCTGCCGGTCGCGCCTTATGGCGCCACCGCGACTCCGACGCCGACCCAACTCCTCACCGCCTCGAGCCAGGCGCGCCCCGGCCGTAGCGATGAATTGCTGACGAATTCGGAAGAGCGCCAGGGCAACGAATTCGACCTCCCTCCCGCCAACTGAGTTTTCATGGACGATTTCAACCTGAAGAACGGCGAGCTCTACGCCGAAGATGTTCCCATGACGCGCATCGCCGCCGAGGTGGGGACTCCCGTCTATATCTATTCGCGCCGTACCTTCGAGCGCCATGCGCACGCGTTTCGTGACGGCTTGAAAAACCTGCCGCGGGTGCACCTCGCTTATGCGATCAAGGCCAACCCCAATCTCGCCGTGCTGCGGGTGATGGCCAATGCCGGCTATGGCGCCGATGTCGTTTCGGGCGGTGAACTCGAACGCGCGCTCGCGGCCGGCGTGCCGGCCAAGGACGTGGTGTTTTCGGGCGTCGGCAAGACGCGGGGCGAACTGGCGCAGGGCCTCGACCGCGGCATCGGCCAGTTCAACCTCGAGCTCGAAGCCGAAGGCGTCGCGCTGTCGGAGATCGCCGCCGCGCGCGGGATCAAGGCGCCGTGCGTGCTGCGGGTCAATCCCGACGTGGATGCCGGCACCCACGCCAAGATCTCGACCGGCAAGGCCGACAACAAGTTCGGCGTCGCGATCGTCGACGCCCCCGCTATCTATGACCGCCTGTCGAAGCTTCCCGGCCTGAACTTGCGCGGCGTCGCCTCGCATATCGGCAGCCAGTTGCTCAGCGTCGCGCCGATGGAGGCGACCTATCGCCGGATCGGCGAACTCGTCGCCGACTTGCGCGCCGCCGGCCATCGCATCGACCGCGTCGATCTCGGCGGCGGGCTGGGCGTCGCCTATCGCGCCGAGGACAAGCCCGAAAGCCCCGCCGCTTATGGCGAGATGGTCGCGCGCGTCACTCGCGACTGGGACGTCGAATTGATGTTCGAGCCCGGCCGCGTCATCGCCGGCAATGCCGGGGTGTTGCTGACCCAGGTGATCTGGGTGAAGCCCTCGCCCGCCAATCCCTGGGTGATCGTCGACGCCGCGATGAACGACCTCGCCCGCCCAGCGCTCTACGATGCGTGGCACGATTTCGTCGCGGTGAAACCGAGCGGCGAGCGGTTCGTCGCCAACATCGCCGGCCCGGTCTGCGAAAGCGGCGATACCTTTGCCAAGGCGCGCGACATCGACCGGGTGAAGGAAGGCGATCTCGCGATCTTCCGTACTGCCGGCGCGTACGGCGCGACGATGGCCTCGACCTATAACAGCCGTGCGCTGGTGCCCGAGGTGATGGTCGACGGCGACCGCTACGCCGTCGTCGCCGAGCGCATCCCGGCCTATCGCGTGATGTCCGAGGAACATGTCCCCGAATGGCTCGGGACCGTCCCAGCGTGACCCTGCACAGCCTGCCGGTCTTCCTCCGGCTGGCGGGGCGGCCGGTGATGCTGATCGGCGAGGGCGACAGCGCGGACGCCAAACGCCGCCTGCTCGAGCGTGCGGGCGCGACGATCGTCGGCGAAAGCGACGAGGCGACGCTGGCGATCGTCGCGCTCGACGATCCTGATGCGACGGTCGCGCGGCTGCAGGCGCGCGGCGTGCTGGTCAATGCGGTCGACCGGCCCGATCTGTGCGATTTTACCCTGCCCGCGATCGTCGACCGGTCGCCGGTGATCGTCGCGATCGGCACCGGCGGCGCTTCGGCCGGACTGGCGGCGGCGCTGCGCCAGCGATTCGAAGCCATACTCCCGACGACGCTGGGTGGACTTGCCGAGGCGCTGTACGCGGCCCGGGCGCGTCTCAAGACGTTGCTGCCCGATATGGATGCCCGCCGCCAGGCCCTGGCCCAGGCGCTGAGCGAGGGCGGTGCGCTCGATCCGCTGGCCGCTGACGCGGCAAGCGTCGATACGTGGCGCGGCGATGCACCGCGGCCGAGCGCGGTCGAGGCGATCGGCCTCTCCTCCCCCGATCCCGATGACCTCACCTTGCGCCAGGCGCGCTTGCTCGCCCAGGCCGATCGCGTGGTACACACGCCCGACGTGCCGCCCGCCATCCTTGATCGCGCGCGCGCCGACGCGCCGCGGATCGTTTCGGTTGCGCCACCGGTTGATATGACAGAAGGATTGACCGTGTTTCTGGAGATCGCGCGATGAGCGGCTTCGCCTATCATGTCGACGACACCGGCAAGGCGATCCGGTGCGAAATCAAGCAGGCGCTCGACATCGACCACGGTTTCGTCTGGGTTCATCTGTCGACCAACAACGAGCACGCCCAGGCCTGGCTGAAGGACGTCGCCAAGCTCGACGATTATCTGGTCGACGCGCTGACCGCGACCGAGACGCGCCCGCGCTGCGAACAGTTCGGCGACGGCGCCTTGCTCAACCTGCGCGGACGGTCGGAGGACGAACTGGTCTCGTCCGATCCGCTCGCCTCGGTCCGTATCTGGGCGATCGGCGGGCGCGTCATTTCGGTCACGCGCAAGACATTGAACGCGATCAAGATGGTCGAACAATGCGTCGAGGCCGGCCAGGTGCGCGACCCCGGCGACCTGATCACCGAATTCGCCACCGCGATCACCAGCGATCTCGACCCCGACGTCGCGCAATTGGGCGACGATCTCGACGAATGCGAGAGCTCGCTCGACAATGAGAAGATCTTCGAACTGCGCCGCACCGTCACTCGGGTCCGCGTCCAGTCGATCGGCTATCGCCGCTTCCTTGCGCCACAGCGCACCGCGCTCGAAAAGCTCAGCACGCTCCAGATTCCCTGGCTCGGCGACGACGACCGCCTGCATCTGTCAGCCGCCGCCGACCGCGCCGCGCGCATGGCCGAGGAACTGGAGAGCATCCGCGAACGCTCGGCGCTGACGCATGAGGCATTGACGGATTTGCGCGCCGAACAGATCGACCAGCGCGCGCTGATCATCTCGATCGTCGCGATGATCTTCCTGCCGCTGACCTTCCTGACCGGGCTGTACGGCATGAACGTGCGCGGCCTGTGGCTGGCGGACCGGCCCTGGGCGTTCGACGCGATCGTCGGGATTTGCCTGCTGACCGCGGTGAGCGTGACGGCCTATTTCGTCCGCCGGCATTGGTTGCGAGGGTGACGCGCCACGGAGACGGTAGATGACGACAGGGATGAGAAGCCGACTGGATGAATTCCCACGCTTTCGGCTGCTCGACGGACCAACGCCGGTGCAGCGGCTGGTTCGCCTGGAGCAAAGGCTCGGCACGGCGACTGGCGGCGCCCGCTTATGGGTCAAACGCGACGACGTCATGGGAGTCGGCGGTGGCGGCAACAAGCTTCGCAAGCTCGAATTCCTGATCGGCGAGGCCATCGCGCGGGGCTGCGACACGTTCATCACCACCGGCGGGCTGCAATCGAACCACGCGCGGCAAAGCGCGGCCGCGGCGGCACGTGCCGGCCTCGCCTGCGAGCTGATGCTGAGTGACGTCGTGCCGCGCCATGACCAAGCCTATCGGACGAACGGCAATCTGCTGCTCGACGATCTATTCGGCGCGACGGTGCATCGGCTGCCGGGCGACGTGAACGCGCTGGCCGCCGCACAGGCGCGCGCCGATGAGATCGGACGCGAGGGGCGCAAGGCCTATGTCGTCGGCAGCGGCGGCTCCTCGCCGCTCGGATCTCTGGGCTATGCGGTCTGCGCGGCGGAAATCCTCGAGGAAGAGCAAGTCGCCGGCCGCCGCTTCGACGCGATCGTCGTGCCGAACGGCAGTTCCGGCACCCATGCCGGGCTGGCGGCGGGGCTGAGCGCCGCGGGCGACGATCCGCGCCGCATCCTGTCCTTCACGGTCCTGGCGCCGCTCGACAAGGCACTGGAAGAGACACGCCGTCTGGCATCCGCGACGCTCCACCTGATCACACCCGACCGCAGCCTGGCCGAGGACGCGATCCGCATCGATGAGTCGCAGCGTGGCGAAGCTTATGGCCTGCCGACCGACGCGATGGTCGACGCGCTTCGGACCATGGCACGGACCGAGGGCTTGCTGCTCGACCCGGTCTATAGCGGTAAGGCTTTCGCCGGTGTGCTTGCCGGGATGCGCGACGGCCTGTGGGAAGGCCGCGACGTCCTTTTCGTGATGACGGGCGGCACCCCGGGACTGTTCGCCTATCGGGATGCGATCGCGAGCGACCGCTGATCCCGTCGCGCGTCGATTGCGGGGGAAGGGCGCTCAGCTTCTAGCCCTCTCCCGTTTACGGGAGAGGGTTGGGTGAGGGTCTTCTTTCTTCTTCCAAGCAATGACGCCCCAAAGAAGAAAGAAGACCCTCACCTTCCCACCGCCTTCGGCGGCGGGCCCCGCCCTCTCCCGCTTGCGGGAGAGGGGAAAACACCGTCAGGCCCGCAGGCGCTCGACCTCGTCGTGCAGCTCTTGGAGTGAGACGATCAGCCGTTGGCGGTCGGCGCGGATGTCGGCGAGTTCGGCGCGGGCTTCGCCCAATTCCATCGCGCGCGCCGCGATTCGCGCATCAAGCGCGGCATTGGATCTTTTGAGGTCAGTAACACGGCGAGCGCGCGCAAGCGTGCGTTCGATGCGGGCGTGCAGCACGTCGAAATCGAACGGTTTGGCGACATGATCGTCGGCGCCGGCGGCGAGCGCCTGGACCGCCGCTTCGGGATCGCTGCGTCCGGTGACGACGATCACCGGCAGGTCGACGGTTTCGGGGCGCGAGCGCAATTCGGCCAGCACCTGGAGCCCGCTCATCCCCGGCATCACCAGGTCGAGCAGGATGAGATCGAAACCGCGCGCGGCGATCAGGTCGAGCGCTTCCCCGCCATTGTCGGCGAGCGCGGTCAGATAGCCAAAATGCGTCAGCCGCTTGCCGATGACGTTCAGATTGGTGCGGCTGTCGTCGACCACCAGGATTGTGCGTATGGGTCGGTGAAGTTCGGCCATCGGGTCCTTCCTTTGATCGCGACCCTAAGCTGGCGCCGGTCACGAAAGGGTTAATGGCGGGGCAACCACGTTGCCGCCGCTAGGTCGTGTGTCGCGGCACCGGCAACCGTTTCAGCTTCGCTGAAACAAAACATTCAGGCGCGGCGAGCCTGTGCCCAGGCCTGGGCGATTTCCTCGAGATTGGAGGCGACTTCGAGGAACGGCTGCGCATCGTGCCCCACGCTGGCGTCGACGATCGCATTGCGCGCGCCGCGATAGAGCCGTGCCAACGTATGCGAGACCTCGCCGCCCTTGTCGAAATCGAGCCCCGCCTCGAGCGCGAACAGGATCGCGGTGGCCCGCGTGACCTTCTCGCCCTTCAGCGCATAATTCCGGTTTTCGGTGGCGTGCGCGGCGACGCGCAGCGCACGGACCAGTTCCTCATAGAGCAACTGGACCAGGGCCGGTCCGTCGGCCTCGCCGGTCCGGCCGACCAGGTCGATCTGGCGATAGGTCGCTTCGGGATCGCCGCGCAGCGCGGTCGCGTAGCCGGCCATCAATTGTCGCCCTTCGCCCAGGCGTCGATCTGCGTCTTGAGGAACGCCTGAGTCGATTTGTACGCGGCGACCTTGGCGTTCATGCTGGCGAATTGCTGAGTCAGCCGGGTCTTTGCGTCGTCCGACTGGGTCGACAGATCGTCCTGCGCCTTGCCCACATCCGATTGCTGCTGGGTATAGCGTGTCAGCGACGCGCCTAGTCCATAGAGCGTGCTGGTCGAGGTCAGCGAAATGCCATTCATCGCCGCGGTGATGCCGTCCGAGCTCGATGTCGAGAACGAGAACATCGCTTCGACCGATGCCGGATAATTGTTGAGCGCGTTGGTCACCGTGGCGTCGTCGACCGACAAGGTGCCGTCGCGATTGGTCTTGATGCCGATCTCGCCCAAGGTCGTCGGCGTTCCCGCCGCGGCACCGGTGAGCAACGAGCGCGTCGTCAGCGAGCGCAGCGAATTGAGCAGCCCCCGCGCCGCGGTGTCGTTCTTGAGCGGCCCGTTCTGCGGGTCGATCTGGGTGTTGATGGTGTTCAGCACCTCGTTGTAACTGTCGACGAAGTCGGTGATCGCCTGCTTGAGGGCATCGGTCGGCGACGTCGCGCTCAGCGACACCGCAACCGGGCTGGTGCCCGTCAGCTGTAGCTTTACCCCGGTGATCAGGTCGGTGACGGTGTTCGATGCGCGTTCGACCGAGACGCCATCGACGGTCAGCTTGGCGTTCTGTGCGACCGACGACATCTTGGTGCCGGTCGCGCCGACGCCGACATTGAACTGCGCGAGGTTGCCGGTGGGATCGGTCGTCGCGGCAAGCGTGAACGCCTGTGTCGTGCCGGTCGCGCCCTTGAGCGAGAGATAGGCCTTGCCGTCGACATCGGTGACGACCGACGCGGTGACGCCGGCTTTCTTGGCGTTGATCGCCGCCGCGATGCCGTCGAGGCTCGAATCGGTCAGGTCGATCGTCACCGGCGTGCCCGCGCCGGCGGTGAAACCGGTCATCTGGGTGCCGTCGGCCGAATAGGTCGCGCTGCCGAGCGTCAGCGTCAGCTGGCCCGACCCGATCACCGCGGTACGATCGGCGACCGCGACCTGCGTCGTCGCGACTTGCGCACTGGCGAGCTGGCTGACGGTGATCGATGAGGTCAGGCCGTTCAGCGCCGCGCCGGTCTGGGCGCTCGCGGTCAGCACGTTGTTGTTCGAGCTCTGCGGCTGCGACTGCAAGGTGCCGTTGGTGGTCAGCGTCTTCAGCGCCGTGGCGAATTGCTGGATCGTGCTCTTGAGCGTCGACACGCCCGAAATCTGCGCGGTCAGTGCGTCGCTCTGCGCCTTCAGCGCGTCGGTCTTGGTGGCGAATTGCGCCTGGACCAGCGAGGTGACCAGCGAGGCGGTATCGACCCCCGAACCGGTCGCGAGCGAATTGAACAGCGCCTGAGCGGCCGAGCCCATCACGCTCGATGCCGACGGAGTCGGGGTCGGACTGGGTGTGGGGGTCGGGGTGCTCGTGGTCGAGCTGGTCGTCACCATGATCGTTACTCCGCGCGCGTCAGATCATGGAACGACCGGTCCGAAACAAATTTTAGGACTTTCGTCATTGTTTCAGGCCGTTTTCGTCGAACCGCGCGGTGGCCGGCACGTCGATCGCCGGCGGCATCGCCCCGGCACGCTGGTTGAGGCCGAAGACGAAGGCCAGAACGGTGGCGACCGCTGGGTAGAGATCGTCGCGGATCTCCTGCCCTTCGCGGCTGGTATAATAGACCGCGCGCGCGAGCATCGGATATTCGAGGATCGGAATCTTCTCGTCGCCGGCGACGTCGCGGATGGCCAGCGCGGTGGTGCCGCGCCCCTTGGCCACCACCACCGGCGCATTGTCGTTGACGCGGTCGTAGCGCAGCGCGACCGAGAAGTGGGTCGGGTTGGTCAGGATGACGTCGGCAGTGGCGACCGCTTTTCTGACCGAGCGCCGGCTCATCTCGCGCTGGCGCTGGCGGAGATGCTGCTTGGCCTCGGGCGAACCCTCGGTTTCCTTGTTCTCGTCGCGCACTTCCTGCTTGCTCATCTTGAGCTTGCCGAGCAACCGGATAATCTGGATCGGAAGATCGACGCCGGCGATCAGCACCAGCCCCCCCGCCATCGTGAACAGGATCCACACGAACGTCCCGCCGAGACGACCGACCACCCCGGCGACGTCGGACGAGGTCGACAGGCCCAAGGTCGGCTGCGCCGTCTTCCACATCAGCCACGCGCCGATCGATCCGAGCAACGCGACCTTGAGCAGCGACTTGCCGAGCTCGATCCAGCCGGTCGGGCCGAAAATCCGTTTCAGCCCCGACGCCGGGTTGATGCGCGAGAATTTGGGCTGAAGCAGGCTACCGTTGAAGCGGAACGAGCCGAGCCCCGCCTGGCTGAGCACGGCCGCGATCATCGCGATCAAGAACAGCCCACCGACCGTCGGCGCGAAGCCGAGGCCAGCCTGGATCAGCGGCCGCATCGGCGACCAATCCTCGATATCGGCGCGGCCGAAGCGGAAGCTGGCGGTCATCAGCCCCTCGCACGCCTTGACCATTTGCGGCCCGAGCATCGCGATCCAGCCGCAGCCGGCGAGCACGATCAGCGCGGTGGCGAATTCGCGCGACTTGAGGACGTCGCCGCGCTCGATCGCGTCCTTGCGACGCTTGGCTGTTGGCGCTTCTGTCTTGTCGCCCTCGTACTCGGCCATTTAGGGTCTGGCCTCAGCTAGGGTGGGGTCGTGACGGAGCCGATTTTGGTGTTGGGCCAGAAGCAAGGAGGGAGCGATGCTGAAGCATCGTGACCGACGCGGCGACGCCGCCCGGCGCCAAAATCGGCCCGCCGCGGAGCGGTCGCCTTGAGCAGCCCGCTGGACTACGTCACTTGCTTGCGCGCAGCTTCGGCTGCGCGACTGCGCTGCGTTCCTTGCCAGCGGGCTGCTCAAGGCGATCACGATCCCCATCCTAGCTGAGGCCAGACCCTAACCAAAAACCAGGCTTTGCGCGGCATCGAGTCCTTCCTGGACGATGACCAGCATGTAATCACCCATTGCGGGCATCGCGAGCGCGAGCGCGACCACGCCGACCGCCAGGCTGGCGGGCAGACCGATCGCGAACAGGTTGAGGCTGGGCGCGGCGCGGCTGACCATGCCGACGATCATGTTGAGGCACAGCAGCAGGAAGCCGACGGGCAGCGCGAGCAACAGCCCGGCGGCGAAAGTATAACCGCCGAAAAAGGCGATGTCCTTGAGCCGGTCCGGCGACAGCCAGGCGCCACCCGGCGGCAGCACGGCATAACTGCGCACCAGCATGTCGACGAGGACGAGATGCCCGTTCACCGACAGGAACAGCAAGGTCATCAGCACGGACAGGAAATTGCCCAAAGCCGGCGTCGAGCGGCCATTCTGCGGGTCGATCGCCGAAGCGAAGCCGATCCCCATCGACGTGCCGATCACTTCGCTGGCGACCGCGGGGGCGGCGAACGCGATCTGCAGGATGAAGCCGATCGCGAGGCCGATCAGCGCTTCGGCAACCGCGCTCAGGATGGTGGCGATGGAAAAGATATCGGCGGGCGGGACGATCGGATGCACCGCCAGCACCAGCACGCCGATCGCACCCGACAGCGCGACGCGCACCGGCAACGGCACCGCCACCGCGCCGAACACCGGCGCCGCGACGAACGCCGCGCCGATTCGGATCATCACGAAGAGGAGCGCCCAGAGTTGCGCCTCGATGTTCAGGCCGAGGCCGAGCACGTTATCCCTCTCCCCTTGTGGGAGAGGGAGGGAGCGGCGCAGCCGCGGAAGGGTGAGGGGGAGTCGCAAGCGACGTGGCCTGCGAGTCCCCCTCACCCTTCCCACGCGCTACGCGCGCGGGCCCCTTCCCTCTCCCACAAGGGGAGAGGGAGCAGGGAGCCACAGCCTGGCTCACCGCACCAGATCCGGAATGCGCTGAAAGATGTCGATCGTGAAGTCGGTCAGCAGACCCATGATCAGGCCGCCGAAGATCAGCAGCGACAGCCCCACCACCGCCAGCTTGGGGACGAAGGTCAGCGTCTGCTCGTTGATCGAGGTTGCCGCCTGGACCATGCCCAGGATCAGGCCGGCGAGCAACGCCGGGATCAGCACCGGAGCGGCGGCAAGCGCCAGCACCCACATCGTCTGATCGGCCACTCCGATGAAATAGTCGGCATCCATCGTCAGTTGATCCAGCTGGTTTTGTCGTCACCCCAGCGAAAGCTGGGGTCTCGTGCGGTATTTCCCTCAACGAGATGCCAGCGTTCGCTGGCATGACGGTTGGGGGAGAGCCACAGCATCGGCCGGCGGCTCGGCATGGCGGGCGGCGGCGCGCGGAACGGGTTGGGCGCGGGGGGCGGACAGGCGGGCATCATGTCGCGAAACTCGACGCGAGACTGCCCATCATCATCGCCCAGCCGTCGACCAGCACGAACAAGAGCAATTTGAACGGCATCGAGATGATCGTCGGCGACATCATCATCATGCCGAGCGACATGAGCACGGTCGCGACCACCAGGTCGATGACGATGAACGGCAGGAAGATCAGGAAGCCGATCTGGAATGCGGTCTTCAATTCGCTGGTGACGAAGGCCGGCAGCAATACCGTATAAGGAATATCGGTCGAGGCCTTGTACGGCCCTGAATGCGCCATGTCGGCGAACATCTTGAGGTCCTTCATCCGGGTCTGCTTGACCATGAAGGCGTGGAGCGGCTGGCCGGCACGCTGGATCATCTCGGTCCCGCCGATCTGGCCGGCGGAATAAGGCTGGATCGCCTGAATGTTCATCTGATTGATCGTCGGCGCCATCACGAACAACGACAGGAACAGCGACAAGCCGATCAGCACTTGGTTGGGCGGCGTCTGCTGCAATCCCAATGCCTGGCGCAGGATCGACAGCACGATGATGATCCGCGTGAAGCTGGTCATCATCAGCAGGATCCCGGGCAGGATCGTCAGCAGGCCCATGATGATGAGGACTTGCAGGCTGAGCGACAGCGGCGCCTTGCCCGCGCCATTGGTGGCGGCAGCGGCACCCGGTCCGCCGAGCTGGCCCAGCGCGCGGTCGACCGCGTCGCCGATGCCGGGCTTGGCCGCGGCGGCCGGCGCCGAGGACGCCGTAGTCGTCGCCGGCGCGGCGGGCGCGCTCTGGGCGAAGGACGGCATCGCGACGCTCAGCAAGGCGAGGAACGCGAGCAGGATCAGCACCAGCTTCATCAGCTGGACATTCTTCGGACGCGGCGCGGCGGGAACCGGCGCGCGGAACAGCGAAGGGCCGTCTTCCTTTAGGCGGCGGATCGTCGTCACTTGGGCAGCCCCCCGGCCTTGTCGATCAGCTGGACCCCGCCGCGACCGACCGAGACGAGCAATTTCTGTCCCTCAAACTCGATCACCGCGAGGCGCAGGCCCGGCGACAGCATCATCGTTTCCTGCACCTTGATCGTGCGGTTGGCCGGCTGGCCCGGCATCCGGCTCTCGAGCCGGCGCCACAGCCACAGACAGCCGACCATCAAACCGCAGACCAGCGGCAGCAGCACGAACAGTTTGAGGATATAGGTCCAGAGCATCAGCCGCGCTTCTCTGGGCTGACCAGCTCGGTCAGGCGAACGCCGAAGCGCTCGCCGACGGTGACGACCTCGCCACGCCCGATCAGCGTGCCGTTGACGAACACGTCGAGCAGTTCGTTGGCTTGGCGGTCGAGCTCGATCACCGAGCTTTCGCCCAAGGCGAGCAGCTCGCGGAGCGTCAGCCGGGTCTGGCCGATCTCCACCGTGAGCTTGACGTCGACATCCTGCAGCAGCCGGTAATTGGCCGCCATATTGGCGTCGACCGGGAAGGTCCCGGACAAATCGGTCATGCGAGTTCCTCGACATTGAGAGTGAGCGAATTGAGCTTGATCGCGGCGCGCCCGTTGGACGTGCCGACGGTACCGGTGCCGAGGCGGCCATTGGCCACCATCACCGGCACGTCGGCGGCGACGCTGATCGGGATCACGTCGCCTTCTTTGAGTTCCATCAGCTTGGCGAGGCTGATCACCGGCTCGGCGAGCACCGAGCGGACCGGGAAAGTCACCGTCATCACGGCCTTGGCGAGCCCGTTCTGCCATGCCGAATCGGGCGCGGCGCCGAGCACCTTACCGGTTAGCGACGGGGTGTAGGGCTTGAGCGACTGCACCGGATAGACGATGTCGATGAAGATCGGCTTGCCGTGATGCTTGCCGATGCCGAAGCGCGTGACGACCATCGGATCGTCACCGTCGAGCCCGGCGACCATCGACGGGTTGGCCTCTACCCGGCCCGGCGAGAAGCTCACCTTGGCGAGCGGCTCCCAGGAAGTCGTCATCGGCTCGGCGACGATCGCGGCAAGGTGTCCCAGCATCGCCTCGGCGGCGGGCGAAAATTCGCTCGGCATGTCGTGCGGTGCGGCGCCGGTGCCGCCAAAGAACAGGTCGAGCAATTCGAGCGCGAACTTGCCGTCGACCACCAACAGCGCCTGGCCATTACCCGGCGCCATCATCAACGGTACCCAGCCGGTCAGCCCTTCGGGGCGTTCGGCGCGGTAATCGGTGAAGCGCTGCACCACGAGCGGCTCCGCCCACAAGCGGACTTCCTGGCGCAGCAACGGCTCGAACACGCCGCGCAGGCTCCGCGCCAAGCGGGCGGAGAGATGCTGCAGCGTGTGCAGATCGCCGAACGGATTCAGATTGGCACCGCCCAGCGCGGGGGCGTGTGCCGCCGCCGCGCGAGGGCGTTCGCGCCGGTCCGTGTCGGATATGGATGACGAGCCGTTAACCATGCCCGGTCACTGAACAACAAAATTGGTAAAGTAGACGTTACTAATCCCGCCAAACCCCTCTTTTTGTTTGAGCGTGGCGTTGATTGCCTGGACCAATCGCTGTGCCAGACGCTTCTTGCCGTCGCCGGTCGTGACCTCTTCCTCGGTCGCATCGCCGAGCGCCATCAGCACCGCCGAGCGCACCGCGATCTCGTTGGTTTTGAGGTTCTCGATCACCGAATCATCGTACGGCGTCGACACCGCGATCCCGATCTGGACGTAATGCGGGCTGTCGCGCAGGTTCGAGGTGAAGTCCTTTTCGATCGCGTAATAATTGGACGCATATTTGTCGCCGCCGCTGCCCGACGGCGGCTTGGTGCCACTCGACGTGGCGCCCTCGCCTTCCTTACCCTCGCCGCCGGCGCGCTTCTGCTCGCTCTTGGGCACCAATTTGGGGCCTTCGGGCCCGGCCGGCTTGGCGCCGCCCAGCATCCCGGCCGCCCACAGGCCGCCCGCCGTGCCGCCACCAACCACAAGCACGGCCAGGAGCATCAGGATGATCAATTTGCCTTTGCCCTTTTTCTTGGGCGTGTCGGCCTTGGTTTCGTCACTCATCGTTCTTCCCCCAATCAAGCAACACGGCCGTCATCGACGGCCCGAATCTCGTCATCCCCGCCGATCGCGAGGCGATTTTTGCTGTCCTGCCGCACCTCGGCGTGCGACCGCGGGCGGTCGCCCCCGGCCATGCCCGAGCCGCTCAGGTCGACGCTGGTCCCGGTCAGCCGGATGCCGCGCGCCTCGGCCGCGGCATTGAGCTGCGGCGCGGCATCGGCGAGCAATGCGCGCGTGGTCGGCTGTTCGGCCGCGAAGCGGACGGTGACCGCGCCATCGGCATGCGTACGAAGCGACACGTCGATCCGTCCGAGCGCATCGGGCTTGAGCCGGATCGACGTATCGTTGGCATTGGCGTCGTCGCGCAGCGCCTCGATCCGGTCGATCATCTTTTGCGGCCAATCCTGGCGTCCCATGTCGAGCGCCTGGCGCTGCGCCTCGCCGGGTTTGGCGATCAGTGCCGTGGCGTCGGTCGGCGAGAGCAGGCTCGCCGCCGTGGCGATGCCGCCGGGGGCGTTCTTGTCGCCATCGCGGTCGGCCTCGCGGCCGGGCGCCATCGCCAGCGCGAACAGCGCCGGCATCACCGGCGCGGCCAATCCCGATGCGGCAAGCAACGCGGGCGCGGCGGCAGGGACGGCGACGTGGATCGGTTGGGCCGCCGGCTGGGCCGCGGTCGAAGGGTCGATCGCGGGCTTGGCCTGAACCGCCGGCTTGGCCGTGGCGACAGGAGCCTCGGTCGCCGATGCGATGACGATCGGCGCCGAGTCGGCCAGGGCAGCCACGGGTGTAACCGCCGTCGGCGGACTAGCGGGCGCCGCCGGATCGGCCGCGGCCGGCAATTGCGGCGCGTCCGTCGGCGCTGAAAGCTGCGGCACGGCGGTAGCGGCGAGCGGCGTGGATCGGGCGGTGCCAGGCGCCACCGCCAACGGGCCGCCCCCTCCGCTCGACGCGACCGGCTTGGCCGGGGCCGTGGACGGGAAAACGATCGGCGCGACCGCCATCAGCCACGCCAGCGCTGCATCGCCCTTTTCGTCGGACTGGTCCGGCAAAGCCTTGCCGGTCGCGGCATCATCCTGCCGTTCCTCGCCGGGCTGGCCTTGCTTGGCGGTCACCACCGTCTTGCCGATCATCAGGTCGAGAAAGGCGGCAAGGCTGGGTACCCCCGGTGCCCCGTCGACAGGCGTGCCGGTGCCGAGCAAGGAAGGCGCGGCAACCTTTCCAGGCAGCGCGGCAGTGAGATTGGCGGATAGAGTCAAACCGGTCATGAACCCCTCGTGCTCAGGGGCGTGCACTGCCCCGCAAGGGGTTCAGCAAGGATCGTGCCGAATCTTCCGGACAGCCGGCGCCGCCTCGAGCGCGCGGATCGCCTTGAGCGCCGCTTCACGGTCGGCGCGGACCATCAATTTCTCGACCGCCGACTGGTCGCGCTTCGCTTCGCGGGTCGCCTCGGCGGCGCGTTCGGCGGCGGCTTCGGCAGCGCGCAGGCGATGCTCGGCATGCTCGGCCGACTGGTGGAGACGCGAGCGGAAATGGGCTGCGGCAACCAGCGAGAAGCCGCTCCCCGCTTCGGTCGGCGTCGGCGCCACGCTGTCTGCGAGCGACGCGATACGTCTGGCAAGATCGGCTTCGCTGGCGATCTTGGCCTGAGCGCGGACTTCCTCTGCGCGTGTCATCCCGAGCTGGAGGGTGCGGACCCGGAGGATACGATCGAGCTGGCCCTTGCCGCGCGCCATGGTTTAACCTTGGGTCTGACCGAAAACGCCGATCAGTTCGGCGACCGCGTCCGGCAGCGAGACCTTGGTGTCGGCGTCCTGGCGGATATATTCCATCACCGCCGGATGATAGGCAATCGCCGCGTCGATCTCCGGATCGACGCCGCCACGATAAGCGCCCATCAGCACCAGATCGCGATTTTCCTCATAGGTGGCGAGATGACGGCGCAAGATGCGCGCGGCGGCGATATGATCGGCCGGCACGATATCGGTCATCACCCGGCTGACCGACGGGCCAAGGTCGATCGCAGGATAGACGCCGCGTTCGGCGAGCGCCCGGCTCAGCACGATATGGCCATCGAGAATCGAGCGTGCGCTGTCGACCACCGGATCGTTGCCGTCGTCGCCATCGGCGAGCACGGTATAGATAGCGGTGATCGATCCGCCGGTATTGACGTCGGTGCCGGCACGCTCGATCAGATTGGGCAGCATCGCGATCGCCGACGGCGGATAACCGCGCGCCGAGGCGGGCTCGCCCAGAGCAAGGCCGATCTCGCGCCCGGCATGCGCCACGCGAGTCAGCGAATCCATGATCAGCAGGACCTTCTTGCCCTCGGCGCGAAAGCCTTCGGCAATTGCAGTGGCGCGCAGCGCGCCGCGGATACGCAGCACCGGCGAATGATTGGCCGGGACCGCAACCACGACCGAGCGAGCGCGCGCCTCTCCGGCGACCTTGGTTTCCAGGAAGTCGGCGACTTCGCGGCTGCGTTCGCCGATCAGCCCGATCACCACGACGTCCGCTTGCGCGGCGCGGACCATCATGCCGAGCAGCACCGACTTGCCGACACCCGATCCCGCCATGATGCCGACGCGCTGGCCCTGGCCGATCGTCAGCAATCCGTTGATCGCGCGCACCCCGACGTCCATCGGCTGGAGCACGCGTCCGCGATCGAGCGGCCCCTGCAGCTTGCCGGCGAGCGGCCAATGTTGCGCGCCGCGAATCGGGCCGAGGCCGTCGATCGGCTTGCCCGCACCATCGACCACGCGGCCGAGCAGCGCGGCACCGACTTCGGCGGCGCCGGGCGCACCGACCGGGCGTACGGGCGATTGCGGGAGCAGTGCGGCGGGGCCGCCGAGATTCATCAGCAAGGTACGGCCATTACGGAAGCCGATCACTTCGGCCTCGACCTTGGCGCCACCCGCGGCTCCGACCTGACACACCGTGCCGACCGGCAGGTTCAACCCGACCGCTTCCATCAACAGCCCGTCGAACGACGCCAGCCGGCCCGATATCTTGGGCTGCGGCACGAAGTCGGCAGTGCCGAGGCTTTCGAGATAGTCCTGGGCGAAACGGTTCAGCACGATTGCGTCAATCCAAGCCGATCGTCACCCCGGACTTGTTCCGGGGTCCAAGCCTCCACAACGGAATCCAGCCGTTGTTGCGCGTTGGATGCCGGAACAAGCCCGGCATGACGACATGGGAAAATCATTCCGGCAACGCCGTGCGGTCGATTGCCTGGGCGAGTTGCTCGATCCACAGATCCGGGCCGTCCTCGACGATCGTCGCCGCGGATTCGAGCACGAAATGGCCGCGCTCGACCTTGATATCGCCGGCGGCGAAGATGTTGGCGGGCAGATGCCCGTCGACCAGCGGCATGTCCTCGGGATTGAGCCGCAGCACCGCGGATTCGGCATCGTCGGCGAGCATGCCGGCGGCGACCGCGACGCGGCGATTGAGCAGATCGGCGTCGACTCCCGCCTCGCCGACCATCTGGCGGACCAATTGCGTCACGGTCTGGCGGAGATGTCCGGCCAGCCGGTCGCGATCGATGCGGCGATCGTCGTTGATTGCGGCGATCAGGTCATCGATCAGCGCGCGGTCGCGTGCCGCATTGGCGGCGACCTGCGCCATCGCCGCAGCGACGCCTTCTTCATAGCCGAGCGCCTTGGCAGTCGCGATCGGATCGACGAATCCCGACGGCTGTTGCGTCGCGTCGAACGGATCCCAGCCCTGGGTCGGATCCCCATCGCGATCGGCCGGCTCGAAATGGCGCGGCTGCGCCTCGGGCTGGGGCGGCGGTTCGGGAGTCATGTCGCGCGGCGAGAAAGCCACCCCCTTGGCGGCGAATGCGCGGCGCAGCGCGGCGCCCGCCTGGTCGTGGCGGCTCGCGAACCCGGCGACGAATTCGTTGAGCGGGCGGTCAGACATAATCGTCGTCGCCGCCCATCATGATCGTGCCGTCCTTGGCCAGCGCGCGGGCGAGCTGGATGATTGCCTTTTGCGCGTCGAGCACTTCGCTGAGCTTCATCGGGCCGCGCGCTTCCATCTCGTCGCGAATGCCGTCGGCGGCGCGCGACGACATGCAACCGAGGAAGCGGTTGCGCGTCGCCTCGTCGACGCCCTTGAGCGCGCGGGTAAGCAGGTCGCTGTCGATGTTGCGGATGAGCGTGCCGAGATTCTTGTCGTCCATGTCGAGCAGATTCTCGAACACGAACAAGGCTTCCTCGATCGCCTTGGCGACTTCGCGGTCGATCTTGAACAATTTGGGCATGACGCGCTGTTCGGTGGTCTTGCGCGCGCCCGACAGGATGCGGGCGGCTTCCTTGGTACCGCCGAGCATCACTCCGGCCGACTGGCCGCCGGTGCCGCTGCGATTGGCGAGCATCGTGCGGAGCGTATCGACCGCCTCGGGCGTGATCGGCCCCAGCCGGGCGACGCGATGGAGGATTTCGGGCTGGATCGAATCGGGCAGCAATTCGAGCACCTGGCCGGCGACGTCCTGATCGAGATTGGCGATAACCACCGCGGCGATCTGCGGATGTTCCTTCTCGATCATCGCCGCGATCTCGGCCGCATCCATCCAGTCGAGCAGGTCGATCTGGCACTGCGCGTCGGGCGGCGTGATCCGCGCCAGCACGCTGTCGGCTTTTTCGGGGCCGAGCGCGCGCGTCATCATCGTCTCGATGATCGGCTTGGGATCGAACCCGATCGCGGTGCGGTCGCGCGCTTTGCCGACGAAGTCGTCGAGCACCATCTGCACTTCGGGCTCGCCGACATCGGCGACCGCGAACATCGCCTTGCCGAGTTGGCGGACTTCCTCGGGATCGAGCTTCTGGAGGATGGCCGCGGCCTCCTCCTCGCCGACCAGCATCATCAGCACGGCGGCGCGTTCGACACCCGAATAGGCGCGGAAAGAGGCGGGAGCGTTCATCAGCGGGCGTCCGATTTGATCATGTCACGCACCGCCAGCGCGGCGCGCGTCGGGTTGTCGCGGGTGAAGCCGCGGACCATCCCGATCCGGTCGTCGAAATTCTGCGCGCTTTCGAGCGCATCGATGCTGACCGGCTGGCCGTTGGGGCCGCTGCCGGTGCCGGCCGCCATCGGCGAGCCGATCCCGAAGGTCGCGTTGAGGTCACGTCCACCCGCCCCGCGGCCGGCATCGTCGCGCTTCTTCATCAGCGCCTTGGACAAGGGGCGGACGCCGAGCATCAGCACCAGCAAGGCGATGACGATCGCGGTGACGTTGCGCAGGATCATCGCCAGCCAGCCGCTTTCGTACCAGGGCTGGCCACCGCCGAGATCGGGCGCGGCGGCGAAGCGGCGGCTGATCACGGTGACCTGGTCGCCGCGCGCCGTGTTGGCGCCCACCGCCGAATTCACCAACTGAGTGATCTGCTGCATCTCGACCGGCGAGCGCGGCTTCGACCCTTCGACGTCGCGCAGTACGACCGCCACCGACAGGCGCTTGAGCGCGCCGGGAGCGTTGCGAGTGACCGAGACTTCGCGGCCGAGATCGTAAGCGCGGGCATAGCTGTCGCTCGCCTTGGCCGTGTCGGGCATCACTGGCGAGGCGGCGGCACCGGCCGCGGCGGCAGGCGCGCCCGCCGCTCCGGCCGCCGGCGTCGCCCCCGGAGCGGGAGTCGGCGTGGGCGTCGGCGTCGCGACCGTAGTCGGCGGCGGCGGCGTGTTCGACAATGCGCCCGGAATGCCGCCCGGCGCCTGCGCGCTGGGAGCGTCCTTGTTGGTCCAATTGCCCTGCTCGGCGCGCAACGCACCGGCCTTGTCATAGCTTTCGCGGGTCGAGCTGGTGTCGTCGAGATTGACGTCGGCGGTCACTTCGGCGGTGAAATTGCCCGCGCCGACCAACGGCGTCAGCAACTGGCTCAGTTGCTCGCGATATTTCTGTTCGACCTGGCGCTGATAGCGCACCGCGGCGTCATTGCTGTCGCTGCCGGCGCCCGGCTTGGACAATAGCGCGCCCATCTGGTCGACGATGGTGACGTCGTCGGGCTTCATCCCCGGCACCGACGAGGCGACGAGATTGATGATCGACGAGACCTGCGCGTCGGACAGCGCGCGGCCGGCCTGGAGCTTGACGATGACGCTGGCCGAGGGCGCGGCATTGTCGCGCACGAACACAGTGTTTTCAGGCACCGCCAAATGCACGCGCGCCTCGGCGACCGCGTCGATATCCTGGATCGAGCGGGCAAGCTCGGTCTCGCGGGCCTGGCGAAGGCGTTCGCCTTCCACCGCGCGGCTGACGCCCATCGGCAGATTGTCGAGGATCGCATAGCCACCCGGCGCCGCCTTGGGCAGGCCCTGACCCGCGAGCAGCATGCGCGCCTTGGAATATTCGTCCTCATTGACGGTCAGCGCGTCGGTCGATTCGTCGATCCGGCCGGTGATGCCGCCGGTCTTGAGCGCGGCCATGACCTGCGACTTGTCGCTATCGGGCAGCCCGGTGAACAGGGTCTTCTGCGTCGGTGTCGACAGCATGAACCAGGCAAGCGCGGCGGACGCGATCAGCCCGACCATCAGGATCATCGGCAGGCTGCGACGGATCGCCGGCTGCCCAAGCAAGCCCTGAACCTGCTTCAGCGGGTTGGCGAAACGCTCGGTGGCGAGCGGGGCGGATGGGGTGAGGTCGTTGCTCATGGCCTATCTCAAACCGGCATGCTCATAATGTCCTTATAGGCGGACAAGAGCTTGTTCCTGACTTGCAAGGTTGCTTCGAAGCTGACCGACGCCTCCTGGCGGGCCAGCATCACCTTGGCGATGTCGATCGTCTCGCCGCGTTCGTACGAAGCGGAGATGTCCGAGGCTCGGTTCTGGCTATCGTTGACGCTGTTGAGCGCGCTCGTCAGCGAGTCAGCGAAACTCGCAGGGCCCGCCGGCTGGACCGTGGCGGGCGCAGCCGTCGGCCCCGCCGCCCCGGCGCGTGCCAGCGCCGTATTGCGTTCCAGGATCTGCGCACGCAGCGCCATCACCCGGTCGACGCTCATCGCGCCGCCAATGCCGTTGATACCGCTCATGCCCACATCCTCGTGATATCTTCACCCTGCTCGCGCGCTCTGGCGAGACGGTAGCGAAGGGTGCGTTCGGAAATGCCGAGCCGGCGCGCGGTCTCGATCCGGCTACCGCCGCACGCGGCAAGCGTCTCGCGGATCGCCTGGAACTCGCTGAACTGGACGACATTGGCGAGCGTGTCGGCGCTCCGTCCGGGGACCGGATCCGCCTTGGGTTCGGGACGGCGGTCGAACACGATATGGTTCGCGCCGATCGTGTCGCCGGCGGCGAACAGCAAGGCGCGCTGGATCACGTTCTCGAGCTCGCGGACATTGCCCGGCCAGTCGTGCGCCATCAGCGCGTCGATCGCGCCCTGGTCGGGCCAGGGGATCGACTGGCGCGTGCCCGAATGGCGCAGGATCATCGCCGCGGCAAGCGCGGGAATGTCCTGCGGGCGATCGGCCAGCGAGCGCGTGGTCAGCGGGAATACCGACAGGCGGTAATAAAGGTCGGAGCGGAAGCGGCCGGCAGCGACTTCCTCATGCAGGTCGCGGTTGGCGCAGGCGATGATGCGGACGTCGATCGGGATCGGGGTCGATGCGCCGATCGGGATGACTTCGCGCTCCTGCAGCACGCGGAGCAATTTGGCCTGGAGCTGGAGCGGCATCTCGGCGATCTCGTCGAGCAGCAGGGTGCCGCCCTCGGCCGCGCGGAAGAACCCCTCGCCCGCCGCGCTGGCGCCGGTGAAGGCGCCCTTCTGGTGGCCGAACAGCAACGCCTCGAGCATGCTTTCCGGGAGCGCGGCGCAATTGATCGCGACGAACGGCTTGTCATGGCGGCGCGATTTCAGGTGGATCGTGCGCGCCAGCACTTCCTTGCCGGTGCCGGTCGGACCGTTGATCAATACCGTGATGTCGGCATCGGCGACGCGCTCGGCCAGCGCGAACAGCGCCAGGCTCTCGGGGTCGGCGGCGGTCGGCGCTTCGGGGCCGGCGGCATAAGCATAAGCGAATGCCGATCCGATGGCGTTGTCGGCCGGGCCGAACGACAGCCGCGTGGGCGTACCGCCCGCGCCGCGCCGGAACCCGCGCCCTTCGCTGCCGATGACCAAGGTGCGGTCGGCGATCGGCGCCGTCTCGCCTTCCATCACCAGGAAGACGTCGCTCGCCTGCGGCCGGGCATCGCCCTCGGCAACCCCGAGGCCTTGCGCACGCAGCGAAGAGACCAGGGCATATTTTTGCCGCATCACCAGATCGGATGGAAAGATCGAACGCATGTATTCCCCCTTCGTCGTGAGGAGACATGCCCGGAACTTGGTAAACGAGACGTAAACCATCCGGCAACGGCGGCAAAAAATTACCGTGCGGCAACCCGAAATGAACATGACCGGCAAAGGACCGGCAATTTTTTGCCTAAAGCCCGGCAAATACCTGCCGTTCTCTGGCTCAGACGGCTCGGCCCCTCGCACTATTCGGGGGAGAGGCGGGGATCGTCGTAGCAAGTGGAGACACGGAAATGACTGTTATCGGAAGCAACGTATCGGCGCTGCGTGCGACGAATGCCTCTAACCAGGCGAACCTGGCCCTCTCGACGGCGATGAACCGCCTGTCGACCGGTCAGCGCATCAATTCGGCCAAGGACGACGCCGCCGGCCTCGCCATCTCGGCCTCGATGACTGCCCAGATCAAGGGCATGAACCAGGGCATTCGCAATGCCAATGACGGCATCTCGATGGCGCAGACCGGTGAAGGCGCGCTCGACGAGGTCAACAACATGCTGCAGCGTATGCGTGAGCTCGCGGTGCAGTCGGCCAACGGCACCTATTCGACCACCGACGCCGCCAACATCACGGCGGAGCAGGACGCTCTGTCCGCGCAGATCGGTTCGATCGTCGCCAACACCGCCTTCAACGGCAAGAATCTGTTCGCCACGGCGTCGAACACCATTTCGATCCAGGCCGGTGCCAACACGGCCGACGCCCAGACCGTGAGCTTCACCCAGCTCAACGCAGGTACGACCAAGCTGTCGGCGGTGGTGGACTTCACCAACAACAAGATGAAGACCGGTCTGGCGCTGAGCGACTTCGACGACGCGATCAACGAAGTGTCGACGACCCGCGCGGGTCTCGGTGCCAGCCAGAACCGTCTGCAGTCGGCGGTCAACAACCTGACCAGCAACGCGACCAACCTGACCGACGCGCGCAGCCGCATCCAGGACGCCGACTTCTCGGCCGAATCGACCAACCTGGCGAAGGCGCAGATCCTGGCCCAGGCGTCGACCTCGATGCTGGCTCAGGCCAACCAGTCGCAGCAGGGCGTGCTCAAGCTGCTCGGCTAATGAAGGGATCCTGCCCGGTCCCATCCCCCCGAGGGCTGGGCAGGACAGGCTTCGAGTGAAGCGTACCAGAAGATCCCGGCGGCCGATCCGCCGCCGGGATTTTCATGGTGACGAAAAAATTTACTTAAACGGTCGCGAAAGCGGTCGTTCGTTGCTGTCGACGGCTCGACCTTCTGCCTTGGGGGTGGCGGGGAGCGTCAGCAACGGAGACCATTATGACCGTTATCGGTAGCAACATTTCCGCGCTTCGAGCGCAGAATGCTTCGACCAAGGCCAACGACGCATTGTCGACGGCCATGAACCGCCTGTCCACGGGCATGCGCATCAACTCGGCCAAGGACGACGCCGCCGGCCTCGCCATTTCGGCCTCGATGACCTCGCAGATCCGCGGCATGAACCAGGGCGTGCGCAACGCCAATGACGGCATCTCGATGGCGCAGACCGCGGAAGGCGCGCTCGACGAAGTCACCAACATGCTCCAGCGCATGCGCGAGCTCGCGGTGCAGGGCGCCAACGGCACCTATTCGACCAGCGACGCCGCCAACATCACGGCGGAGCAGGACGCGTTGGGCGCGCAGATCAGCTCGATCATCGCCAACACCAGCTATAACGGCAAGAACCTGTTCGCGACCGCGACCAACAACGTCACGATCCAGGCGGGCGCCAACTCGACCGACACCGTCACGATGTCGTTCACCCAGCTCAACGCCGCCACGACCAAGCTGTCGGCGGTGGTCGACTTCACCGCCAACAAGATGAAGATCGGCCTCACTTTGTCGGCGTTCGACGACGCGATCGCCGAAGTGTCGACGACCCGCGCGGGTCTCGGCGCCGGTCAGAACCGCCTGCAGTCGGCGGTCAACAACCTGACCAACAACGCGACCAACCTGACCGATGCGCGCAGTCGCATCCAGGACGCCGACTTCTCGGCCGAATCGACCAACCTCGCCAAAGCCCAGATCCTGAGCCAGGCGTCGACGGCGATGCTCGCCCAGGCGAACCAGAGCTCGCAAGGCGTGCTCAAACTGCTGGGCGGCTGAGGCGCGTAAGCGCCACAGGCGTACGGCCTCGGCACCAACCCCCCTTCACAGGGTGTCGGGGCCGACCACGAACCCCGGCGGTCTTCGCGACCGCCGGGGTTTCTTGTTTGCGGTGGCTAGGGTTCGATCACGATCTTGCCGATCATCCGGCTGTCGCGCATCGCCTCGAACGCGCCCCGCCAATCGGCCAGCGCATATCGGCTATCGACGCGCGGGCGGATGTGGCCTTCCGCCGCGAGCGCCCAGACCGCGTCCTGATTCTCTGTGCCCTTGTCGGGGAAGCGCCGGCCATATTCGCCGGCGCGCACGCCGATCACCGAGAAACCCTTGATCAGCGGGATGTTGGTGGCGACGCTGGCGATCCGTCCCGAGGTGAAGCCAATCACCAGCAACCGCCCGCCGAACGCAATGCACCGCGTGCTTTCGTCGAACACGTCGCCGCCGACCGGGTCGAAGACCACATTGGCGCCCCCGCCGGTGATCTCCTTGACCGCCTCGCGAAAGCCCGGTGCCGGCAAGGTCGCATCGACCCTATACTCTGCTGCCACCGTCGCGAGCTTGTCCACCGAACGCGAGGTGGCAATGACGCGCGCGCCGAGCGCCTTGGCGAGATCGACCGCGGCCAGCCCCACGCCGCCGGTCGCGCCATGGATCAGCACCCACTCGCCGGGCTGGACGTTGGCGCAGCGGACCAGCGAGACATAGGCGGTGTTATAGGCGGCACCAACGCTCGCGCCGGCGGCGTAATCGAGATTGGCGGGAAGCCGCCGCATGCTGCGCGCATCCGCAACGACCAGGTCGGCGAACCCGCCGAGCCGGGTCGCCGCGACCACCGCCTCGCCCGGCGCGAACCCGCTGCCCTCATCCGCGTCGACCACATCGCCCGCGACTTCCATGCCGGGCACGAACGGCAGATCGGGCTTCAGCTGATATTTGCCCTCGGTCATCAGCAGGTCGGGAAAATTGAGCGACGCCGCACGCATGCGGATCAACACCTGTCCCGGCGCGCGCACCGGATCGGGCAGGTCGGCCAGCGCGCAGCCGGCGAAATCGGGGCCCAGTTCGGAAACGACCAGCGCTTTCATCGCCTAGCTCTCCCCCTTGGGCAGGCGCGGGTCAACCGCTGACACGTTGCGAAATGAAACCAATATGCTAGCCGTACGACCAAGGGAGAGACATATGGCGAGCGTGGTTCTGGTCACCGGGGGCAGCGGCTATATCGCCGGCTTCACCATTCGCCAGCTGATCGAGCAGGGCTGGACCGTCCGCGCCACGATCCGCAACCTCAACCGCGAAGCCGAAGTTCGCGACTGGCTCAAGGTCGACAATGATCGGCTGTCCTTTTTCGCTGCTGATCTGACCAGCGACGCCGGCTGGACCGAGGCGATGGCCGGGTGCAGCCATGTCGTCCACATGGCCTCCCCCGTCCCGATGCACGCGGTGAAAGACGAAAACGAGGTGATCGTGCCGGCGCGCGACGGCGCGTTGCGCGCGATCCGCTTCGCCCGCGACGCCGGGGTCACGCGGCTGGTGATGACCTCTTCGGTCGCCGCGATCTTCTATGGCCGCGCGATGGGCAAGGACATTTTCACCGAGGCCGACTGGACCGACGTGGCCGCCAAGGACGTCTCGGCCTATGCCAAGTCCAAGACGATCGCCGAACGCACCGCACGCGACTGGATTGCAGCCGAGGGCGGCAGCCTGGAATTCGTGACGGTCAATCCTGGCATGGTGATGGGGCCGTTGCTCGGCACCGATTTCTCACCGTCGCTCGAAGTCGTCAGGCGCGTGCTCGAAGGCACCTACCCGGCGCTGCCCGATCTCGGCTTCAACCTGGTCGACGTGCGCGACGTCGCCGACCTCCATGTCCGCGCGCTGTCGGCGCCCGACATCAGCGGCGAGCGCTTCATGGCGGTGGCGCCGCACGGTTTCCTCCGCCTCATGGAGATCGCCGCGATCCTGCGCGAGCGGCTGCCCGACCATGCCGGAAAGGTGCCGACGCGGCGCATGCCCAATTGGGTGATGCGGATCGTGGCGCTGTTCGACGCCGCGGTGCGTCAGCTGATCGGGGAGCTCGGCAAGGTCCGTCATGCCGAGCCGACCCATGCGATGGAGAAGCTCGGCTGGCGCCCGCGCCCCGCCGCCGACAGCGTCGTCGACACCGCGGAGAGCCTGATCGCGATGGGCGTTTCGAAGGTTTAGTTACGAACGGCGGATGTCAGCTCTGGATTCGCCATCAAGCGCCCCCATGTCCACCGTACAAAAGGGGATGGTGATGGTCAGCACATCAAACGACGGGATCATGACAGAGTATCTCGTTCAATACGGGATCATCAAAGCCGACAAGCGGAACCGGCCGACCGAAATGCTCGAACTGCTTTACATCGCCGATCGCTATCGCGCCGGCCAGGACCTCAAGAAAGCCAGGGCCGGCTACGACATTTCGGTGTGGCGCGGCGTGGAGGCCGGCGAGATCGAAACGCGGCTGACCGACCTCGACGCCTATCTGAAGACGCTCGCGCGCGAGCGGGCCACGTTATGGGGAGTGCCGAACTGACCTGCCTAGGCCTAGCATGCACTAGGCGTCGGCAGTCATCGGCTCGGCCGCCATCGGGAATCGTTCGAGCAGCACGCCCCAATCGGTCGCCGCCATGCTTGGCCGCGCTTTCACGCGTTCGATCCAGGCGGCGAGATTGGCATGCGGCGCGATCATTGCCACGCCCTCGGCGAAGTCGGGGATGAAGACGAGATGCGGGATCAGCATCGCATCGGCCAGGCTCAGCGCCGGTCCCGCCATATAGTCCTGATCGCCGAGCAGGCGCGCGAGCTCATCGATCACTTCCTGCGCGGCCGGGATTGCGGCGACCACCGCGGCGTCGTCGACCGCCATGCCGAACCGCGGTGCGACGAGACGGGGAAAGGTCGCTGCCCCGCTGACCCGCGGCGCGACGTAGGAATCGACGATCCCGATCACCTGGTTCATCCGCGCGCGCAGCTTCGGATCGTTGGGTGTCAGCGCAGGCTCGGGCGCGATCTGGTCGACATAATCGAGGATCGCGCGCGTTTCGTAGAGGCGGAAATCGCCATGATCGAGCACTGGTATCTTGGCGAAGGGATGCAGCCGTGCCTTGTAATCGGGTGTCCGATTGCCGCCCATCGCCAACGGCTCGAGCCGCCAGGGCAGGCCCTTTTCCTCGAGCACCAGCAGCGGTGCGCGGACATAGGGGCTGCCGGGAATGCCGTGGATCGTGAAGTCGGTCATCATGCGTCCTTCTCGGTTAGATCGGCGAACAATTGCAGCAGGCCCGGCCAACCCCCGCCGAGCTGTGCGGCGATGCGCTCGGCCGACTCGCCGAAGCGTTCGAGCCGGCTGTGGGTCAGCGTCACGCGCGTGCCGGCTCCGTCGGGCACGAACGTCACTTCGACTTCGGTGGTGAGATCGGGATCGTGCTTGAACGCGGCATCGATCTGCCAGCCGAGCAACACGCGGCCGGGCGGTTCCCAGGCAAGCACCTTGCCCCATTCGGTTTCGGCGCCGTCCTCGTCGCGCTCGAACCAGCGCCCGCCGGCGCGCGGTTCGATCATCACGTCCTCATGCGGCTTGGCGCCAATCGTCATGCCGCGTTTCCACCAACGGCCGATCGACCCGGTGAACAGGGTAAAGGCGCGATCGGGCGGCACCGCGACGGTCACCGATTGGACGATCGGAGCGATGCTCATTTCGGGATCCCCTGCTGGTCGGCAAAATCCTTGAACGCGGTAAGCTGGTCGCCCCAGAAGCGGTCGAGCCAGTCGCGCAGCGCGCCCAGCCCGCGTGGGTCGAGGCGATAGACGCGGCGCGTGCCGTCGGGCGTGTCAGTCACCAACCCGGCCTCCTTCAGCACCTTGAGATGCTGCGACACGGCCGGCCGCGACACCGGCAGTCCGGCGGCGATCTCGCCTACCGCGCCGGGTGCGGCGCCCACGCGCTCGAAGATCGTCCGGCGCGTGGGGTCGGCGAGCGCGTTGAGCGCGACGGCGATTCGGTTAGCCATGACTTACGGTAAGTCATAGCTAACATTTGAGTCAAGCGCCGGATGACTACGCCCGCTCAGCCCTCGAGCGCGCGAATGACCTTGGCGGGCACGCCGGCGACCAGGCTGTTCGGCGGAACGTCATGCGTGACCACCGCGCCGGCCGCGACGACGGAATTCTCGCCCACGGTGACGCCGCCGATGACGGTGGCGCCGGCGGCGATCCACACATTGCGCTCGATCACGATCGGCGCGGCGGTCACACCGGCGCGACGCTGCGACGGCTCGAGCGGGTGCCCTGAAGTGATGATGCTGACGTTCGGCCCGATCAGCACGTCGTCGCCGATATCGACCCCGCCCAGGTCATAGATCGTGCAATTCTGGTTGATGAACACGTTGCGCCCGACCCGAATCTCCGTGCCGTGCGCGGTGTAGAACGGCGGGATCAGCATGAAGCTGTCATCGACCTGCTGGCCGACCAGCTCGCTGAACACGGCCCGGATCTGCTCGGCGTCAGCATAGGTCAGGCGGTTGAGCACAGGCGTGATCGCCATCGCGCGCTGGGTGTTCGCCACCATCTCCGCCGATTCGGGCGTGCGGCGGTGGATCATGATCGTGCGATCCTTGTTCGACATTCGGTTACCTCATCGCGCGCCCGCGGGCTTGTCCAATAAAGAAGGGGCGCCCGCGATCGGATCGCGGACGCCCCCTTTAGGCTCGATATCTCGAACGCTTACCAGATATGGACGCGCTTTTCGGGCGCCAGATACAGCGCGTCACCCGGCTTGATGCCGAACGCCTTGTACCAGGGGTCGAAGTTGCGCACGACGCCGTTGACGCGGAATTTCGCCGGCGAATGCGGATCGCTCAGCAGCAACTGGCGCTGCAGGCCGTCGCGCAATTTCGCCTGCCAGGCCTGGGCATAAGCGAGGAAGAAGCGCTGGTCGCCGGTCAGCCCACCGATCACCGGCGCCTTGCCATGCTTGGCCTGATAGAGCTGATAGGCGGCATAGGATGCCTCGATCCCGCTGAGGTCGCCGATATTCTCGCCCAGGGTCAGCTTGCCGTTGATCTTGGTCCCCGGGATCGCCTCATAGCTGTCATATTGCGCGGCGAGCGCGGCGGTGTGCTCGCCGTAGGATTTCTTCGCCGCGTCGGTCCACCAATTCTCGAACTTGCCGGTAGGCCCGAACTGGCTGCCCTGATCGTCGAAGCCATGGCCCATTTCGTGGCCGATGATCGCCCCGATCGCCCCGTAATTGACCGCCGGATCGGCGTTGGGGTCGAAATAGGGCGGCTGCAGGATCGCCGCCGGGAAGGTGATCTGGTTGGCGAGCGGATTGTAATAGGCGTTAACCGTCTGCGGCGTCATGCCCCACAAGCTGCGGTCGACCGGCTTGGGGAAACGCTGCAGGTCGAGCTGGTGATCGAATTCGGCCGAGCGCATCGCATTGCCGAGCAGGTCGCCGCGGTCGACCTGGAGCGACGAATAGTCGATATATTTGACCGGGTGACCGATGCGCGGCTCGAACGCGGCCAGCTTGGCCTGCGCCGCCTTCTTCGTGGCGTCGTCCATCCAGGTCGAGCCGGCAATCTTGGTGCCATAGGCCGTGCGCAGATTCTCGATCAGTTCGGCCATCTTGGCCTGGCTCGAGGCGGGGAAATATTGCTCGACATAGAGCTTGCCCACCGCTTCGCCGAGCGCGCCGTTGGTCAGCTGCACACCGCGCTTCCAGCGGTCGCGCTTGACCTGCACGCCCGACAGCGTCTTCGAATAGAAGTCGAACCGCGCATCGTCGAACGCCTTGGGCAGGAACGTCGCGTGGTCGCTGACGAAGTGGAAAGCGAGATAATCCTTCCACGTCTGGAGCGGCGTCGCGGTCATGATCTTGCCCATCGCGGTCAGCGCGGTGTTGTTGGCCATCAGCACCTTGGGCGACGAGTCGAGACCTGCGGTCTTGAGCATCAGCGCCCAGTCGAAATCGGGCGCCTTGGCCTTTAGCCCGGCGATATCCTCGGGGTCGTTGAGCTTGGCGATGTCGCGGCTCTGCTCGGGCGACCATTGCTCCTTGGCCATCGCGGTTTCGAGCGCGAAGATCGCGTCGGCCTTGGCGCTCGCATCGGGAATGCCGGCGAGTTCCTGCATCTGCTGGATATAGGCGCGATAGGCCTTGCGGAACGCATCATATTTCTCGCCCGGCAGCAGGTAGAAGTCGCGCGCCATGCCGAGGCCACCCTGGCCCGCGATCGCGGTATAATGTTCGGGATCCGACAGGCTGGGGATCGTGCCGAGCTCGACTGGCGAAGCATAGCCGGTCGACGCGAACAACGTCTGCAACCCGGTCAGATCGCTGACCGCCGCGATCTTCGCCAGATAGGGCTTGAGCGGCGCGGCGCCCTTGGCCTCGATGCCCGCTTCGTCCATCCAGCTCGCGTAGAAATCGCCGACCTGCTTGCCGGTCGCGCCATATTTGGCCGGATTGGCGGCCATGTCGTCGAGGATCTTGCGGACGTTGGCCTCGGCCTCGTCGCTCAGGATGTTGCCGTATCCGACCGAGCCCTTGTCGGCGGGAATTTCGGTGCGCTTGGCCCAGGCGCCATTGGCATAGGTCCAGAAATCGTCGCCCGGCTTGACCGCCTTGTCCTGGGTGGTGAGGTCGATGCCGAACGCACCGTAGCGCGGCGCCGTCGCCGCCATCTTCGCCACCGCCGGAATCGCGATCGCCAGCGCCGCGGCACCGAGCGCCAGGCGGCCAATAACCTTCTTATTCATTTCAGAAAAACTCCCACCCTACGTGTATTATGAAACTATAGCGGCCGGCAAAAGCACACGCAATCGACTTCGCCATTAAACCCTGTCAGTCATGTGCATCATGGCGCACGACATCCTGCACAAAGTGAAGACGCTGGCCGGGGCAGGTCGGCGACGTCAGTTATTAGTGGTGGAAGCCTGCGCCAGCATGTTTGCGGCGCGGATGCTCTTGCTCGTCCTGCCGTTCGCGCGCGTCGCGCGGCGGCTGGGCGACTTCGTCACGCCGGCCGACCCCCGCGTCGCCGAGCGCGCGGCGGCGACCACCCCCGAAGAGGCGGCGACGGCGCGCGCGATCGGCTGGGCGATACGCTCTGCCGCGCCGTTCATGCCGTTCCGCTCGGTCTGCCTGCAACAGGCGATGGCGGCGCACGCGATGCTCCGCCGCCGCGGCATCGCCAGCGTGATGCACTTCGGCGCGAGCCCCAGCGGCGCCCGCGCGATCGACGCGCACGCCTGGCTCGACGCGGCGGGAGTCAAGGTGACCGGCTATCCGATCCCGAAGGAGATGGGCGAGATCGCGTGCTTCGTGTGACGAAGGGATAACCTTTCCCCGTCATGCCGGGCTCGTCCCGGCATCCGACGCACAACGACGGCTGGAGTCCGTTGTGGAAGCTTGGACCCCGGAACAAGTCCGGGGTGACGGCGGTCAGTCTGGCGCCGATCGCCCACCCGATTGGCCATCGAGAAGCGCGCTATACAGCTCAAACGTTGCCTCATCGAACGCAACCAACAGGATGCGATCGAACCGGTCCGCCGCGTCCAGCGTCTCTCGCACCGCGATCATCGCTGCTTCCTCACGCGGATAGCCGTAAATACCCGTGCTGATCGCCGGAAAAGCGATCGTGCGAACCCCCAGCCCCTCAGCGACCGTCAAGCTCTCGCGATAGCAACTCGCGAGCGTCTCCGCCTCGCCTTTGCCGCCACCGTTCCACACCGGCCCCACCGTATGAATCACGTGACGGGCGGGCAGGCGATAGCCTTTGGTCGCCTTGGCCTGACCAGGGTTGCAGCCATTGAGCAGGCGGCATTCGGCGACCAACTCGGGGCCGGCCGCGCGATGGATCGCACCGTCGACTCCACCGCCACCGAGCAGCGAGGAATTGGCCGCATTGACGATCGCGTCGACGTCGATCGTGACGATATCGCCGCGAATCGCCTCGACCGGCATCAGCCGACCCGGTTCTTCACCAGATCGTCGACCACCGCGGGATCGGCCAGCGTCGAGGTATCGCCCAGGTTCGACACGTCGCCCTCGGCGATCTTGCGCAGGATGCGGCGCATGATCTTGCCCGAGCGTGTCTTGGGCAGGCCGGGCGCGAATTGCACCGCGTCGGGTGAGGCGATCGGGCCGATCTCGATCCGCACCCACTGGACGAGTTCCTTGCGCAATTCTTCCGACGGCGCCTCGTCGGCGTTGAGCGTGACATAGGCGTAGATGCCCTGCCCCTTGATGTCGTGCGGGAAGCCGACCACCGCCGCCTCGGCGACCTTGGCGTGGAGCACCAAAGCACTCTCGACTTCGGCGGTGCCCATGCGGTGGCCGCTGACATTGATCACGTCGTCGACCCGGCCAGTGATCCAATAATAGCCGTCCTCGTCGCGGCGGCAGCCGTCGCCGGTGAAATATTTGCCCGGATAGGTGGTGAAATAGGTCTGGAAGAAACGGTCGTGATCGCCCCAGACGCTGCGCATCTGTCCTGGCCAGCTCTTGGCGATGACCAGATTACCCTCGGCCGCGCCGTTGAGGACAATACCGTCGGTATCGACGATCTGCGGATCGACGCCGGGGAATGGCAAGGTGGCACTGCCGGGTTTGAGGTCGGTGGCCCCCGGTAGCGGCGTGATCATGTGCCCGCCGGTTTCGGTCTGCCACCAGGTGTCGACGATCGGGCAGCGGCCCTCGCCGACCACTTCGTGATACCAGCGCCACGCCTCGGGATTGATCGGTTCGCCGACCGTGCCGAGCAGCTTCAGGGATTTGCGGCTGGTCCGCGTCACGTAATCGTCGCCTTCGCGCATCAGCGCGCGGAGCGCGGTCGGCGCGGTATAGATGATCTCGACCTGGTGGCGGTCGACCACTTGCCAGATGCGGCTCGCGTCGGGCCAGTTGGGCACGCCTTCGAACATCAGGCTGGTCGCGCCGTTGGCGAGCGGGCCGTACAGGATATAGCTGTGCCCGGTGACCCAACCGATATCGGCCGCGCACCAATAGATCTGGCCCGGGCGGTAATCGAAGGTCAGTTCATGGCTGAGGCTGACCCAGACGAGATAGCCGCCGGTGGTATGGAGCACGCCCTTGGGTTTGCCGGTCGATCCCGAGGTATAGAGGATGAACAGCGGGTCCTCCGCGTTCATCGGTTCGGGCCGGCACTCGGCCGACGCCTGCTCGACCAAATCGTGATACCAGAAATCGCCATCGCCCATCGCGACATGGCCACCAGTCGCGCGGACGACGATGACCTTTTTCAGCCCCGGCGCGTGGTTGCGCGCGGCATCGACATTGCCCTTGAGCGGGACCTTCTTGCCGCCGCGCCGTCCTTCGTCGGCGGTGATCACCAAAGTCGATCCGCAATCCTCGATCCGCCCGGCGAGCGCCTCGGGCGAGAAGCCGCCGAACACCACCGAATGGATCGCCCCGATCCTGGCACAGGCCAGGATCGCCACCGCCGCTTCGGGGATCATCGGCATGTAGATGGTGACGCGGTCGCCCTTGGCGACGCCCTGCTCCTTCAGCGCATTGGCGAAACGGCAGACGTCGCGATGGAGCTCGCGATAGGTGATGCGGCGCGGCTGCTCGGCGGGGTCGTCGGGTTCCCAGATCAGCGCGACCGTATCGCCGCGCGTCGCCAGATGGCGGTCGAGGCAATTGGCCGAGGCATTGAGCACGCCATCGGCGAACCAGCTGATGCGGAAATCGTCCTGCCCGAACGACCAGTCGCCGGCCATTTCCGGCCGCTTGATCCAGTCGAGCCGGCGCGCCTGGTCGAGCCAGAAGGTGCCCGGATCGGCCAGGCTGCGCCCGTGCAGCTTTTCATAGCCGGCGCGATCGACCTTCGCGCGCTTGGCCCAATCTGCCGGTACCGGATAGACGCTCTGCTCGGACATGTTCTCTCCTTAGGGTGGCATGCCGCCCTAATCGTTTGTGGTCGCATCGCGTCGCGGAAAACTGTTGCCCACTTTTCCGCGCGATGCTCGAACGCCTTCCCTATTGGCGGCAGCGATGGGCGGTTGGCAAGCGTCGCCGCGCCGTGCCACGGTAGGATTTCGCAGGGGGGAAGACGATGAGCGACGGACCGAACGACCGACCGATGCATCACGGCGCGCCGGCGCATGCGCTTGAGCGGCTGGTATTCTTTTCCGACGCGGTGTTCGCGATTTCGATCACCCTGCTCGTCATCGAACTCAAGGTGCCGGCACTACCCTACGCCGCGCCAAACGCCGCCTTCCTGGCGGCGCTCGCGCACCTGACGCCGCATTTCATCGGCTTCTTCGTATCGTTCTTCGTGATCGGCGCGTTCTGGAGCGGGCATCATCGCGCCTTCGATTGCGCACGGCATTGGTCGCCCAAATTGCTGATGCCCAATCTGTTCCTGTTATGCTCGGTCGCAGGGATGCCGTTCTTCACCGCCTTGGTCAGCGAATATTATGGCAAGCTCGTGCCGGCGGTCGCTTATTGCGGCTGGCTGCTGCTCGTCGCGATCTGCAATCTGTGGAACAACAGCATGGCGGTGGCGGCCCCGGTCGCGGCGGATGATCTCGACCCCGAATATGCCGCGCTGATCCGGCGGCGCGGCTGGGCGGTAATCCTCGGGACGACGACCGCGCTGGCATTCTGCTTCGTCAATCCGTGGCTGGGTCAGCCTGCGCTGATGTCTATGCCGTTCTGGCGCAAGTTGCTGGATTATCTGCACCGGCGCGGTGTGATCCGGACGGTGTGACCGGTCAGCGTGTGCGCGCGGCGAGGCGATCGAGCCAAGGTGTCGCGACCAGATTGACCTGACGCACCAGCACGACTGCGAACAGTCCGACCACGATCCCTGGCCAACCGAGCGTCACGGTGAACAGCACGGCACCGACCGCCAGCGCCAATGCGACCAGCATCGCCAGTCCCAATTCGCGCTCGCCATCGAGATCGAGCGCAATCGCCCGCGGGGCGCGGCTGTCGTAGAAACGCGCGGTGTTGAGCACCAATCGGCCTTCGCCGTCGCGCGCATCGCCGCAGATCGTGGCGGCGACGTTGCGCAGGAACTCGGGCGGCCCCGCCACCAGATTGGGGGCGCGTTGCGAAGGAGCGGAGGGAACCGGCGGATCCGGCGTCCTTGCCGGTTGGACCGACGCATCGGCAAAGCCGGCGGGCGATGGCGCGGTGTCGGACCAATCGTCCGCTGCCGTATCCCTGAACGGCGGATCGGACGGGTCGACATCCTCGATCGGTACCGGATCGGCATAGGCCGCCATCGTCGGTGGTCGACGCGCGGCCCAGGTATCGATCACTTGCAGCCGTCCGCCGCGCTCGATCACGCGATAGCGCGACGGCGGCGGCCCCGACGGCATGTCAGCCGAATTTCTGCCGAAGATCGAGCATCGCGAGCGCCGCCTTGGCCGCGCCACCGCCCTTGTCGGCTTGATCGGGATCGGCGCGATAGATCGCCTGCTCTTCGTTTTCGGTGGTCAGGATGCCGTTACCGATGGCGATGCCGTCCATCGTCATCGCCATGATGCCGCGTGCGCTTTCGTTCGCGACGATCTCGAAATGATAAGTCTCGCCGCGGATCACCACGCCGATCGCGACATAAGCGTCATAGCGCCCGGTCTCCGCCGCGAGCGCGAGCGCACCGGGAATTTCGAGCGCGCCGGGGACGGTCACCGTCTCGTGCGAATGCCCCGCATCTTCGATCGCGCGGCGCGCGCCGGCGAGCAGCATGTCATTGAGATGGTCGTAGAAGCGTGCTTCGACGATCAATATCCGCGCCATCAATCCAATCCCCCAAGGTCGATCGCGCGTTCTCCTACGATAGACAGGCCATAGCCGTCCAATGCGACCAGCGTATGATGCGTGTTGGTCAGGAGGATCATGTCCTCGACCCCCAATTCGGTCAGGATCTGCGCGCCGACGCCATAGTCGCGCAATTCGTCGGGCATCGGCGCTCCGGCCTTGTGCTGCAGCGCCTGGCTGAACCCGGTCGCGCCCGATGGCGACAGCAGCACGACGACGCCCGAGCCCGCCTTGCCGATGATCTCCATCGAACGTTCGAGCAGGCCGGCGCGCTTGCCTTCCTCGCCGAACAAATCGGCGAACACGCTCATCGCGTGCATCCGCACCAATGTCGGCTTGTCGGGGTCGATATGCCCCTTGATCAGCGCGATCTGCTCGGTGCCGGTGGCCTTGTTGTAATAGGTCCGCGCGGTCCACTCGCCGCCCCAGCGGCTGGTGAAACGTGCCTCGGCGCGGCGCTCAACGAGATGGTCGTGCTGGCGGCGATAGGCGATCAGGTCGCGGATCGTGCCGATCTTGAGCTTGTGCTCCTGCGCGAAGGCGACGAGGTCGTCCATCCGCGCCATCGTGCCGTCGTCCTTCATGATCTCACAGATCACGCCCGACGGGTTGAGCCCGGCGAGCCGCGCGACGTCGACCGCCGCTTCTGTATGGCCGGCGCGGACGAGGACACCGCCGTTGCGCGCGATCAGCGGGAAGACATGGCCCGGCGAAACGATATCGCCGACGCCCTTCGACGCATCGATCGCGACCGACACGGTGCGCGCGCGGTCGTGCGCGGAGATGCCGGTAGTGATTCCCTCGCGCGCCTCGATCGACGCGGTGAAGGCGGTACCATTGCGGGTGCGGTTCTCGCGCACCATCGGCTCGAGTTCGAGCTGCTTGATGCGCTCCTCGGTCAAGGTCAGGCAGATCAGCCCGCGGCCATAGCGCGCCATGAAGTTGATCGCGTCCGGGGTCGCCATTTGCGCCGGGATGATCAGATCGCCTTCATTCTCGCGATCCTCGTCATCGACCAGGATGGTCATGCGCCCGTTGCGCGCTTCCTCGATGATCTCTTCGATCGGCACCAGGGCCGGGCGCTTCTCGCGCCGGTCGAGATAGACCTCCAGCTTGCGCAAGGTATCGGCGGTCGGATTCCATTCGGGCTCGTCGAGCATGCGCAGCGAATTGGCGTGGAGCCCGGCGGCACGGGCGAGCCCCGAGCGCGAAATACCGCCCGAGGAGACGAGATCGCGAACGCGATCGATCAGCATAGTGCTCATGACGCCGATATCACATTACAATGTGATAAATTCAAGCGTAAATCACATTGGAGCTATTTTTCGAGCAATGACCGCATCCGGCTGAGGTACCGCGCCAGCACGTCGATCTCGATATTGACCGCCTGTCCCACCTCGATTGCGCCCAATGTCGTCACTGCCTGGGTATGCGGGATCAGATTGACCGTGAACTCGGTGCCCTCCGCCCCGTCGCTGACCGTATTGACCGTCAGCGAGACGCCGTCGACCGTCACCGATCCCTTGGCGGCGATATAGGGCGCGAGGTCGCGCGCGACGCGGAAAGCGATCGTCTTCGAATCGCCCGAGGGCTCGACGCGCACCACCTCTGCGACGCCATCGACATGACCGGTGACGATATGCCCGCCGAGCTCGTCGCCCAGCTTCATCGCGCGTTCGAGGTTGAGCTTGCGCCCCTCGCTCCATTGTCCCTGCGCGGTGCGCGAGACGGTTTCGCCCGATATGTCGACAGTGAACCAACCCGGCCCCTTGTCGATCACGGTCAGGCACACGCCCGAACACGAGATCGACGCGCCAAGATCGACCCCGGACGTGTCGTAAGCGGTTGCGACCACCGCGCGCAGGTCGCCGCGATGCTCGATCGAGCGGATCGTGCCGATATCGGAGATGATGCCGGTGAACATCGCTAATTTCCCAAGCTGCGCCGACGATCGTCAGCGGGTGCGTTCGTAAATTTCCAGCCGGTCGATGCCCAACATCCGCGCGTCGTGCAACCGCCAGCGCCCATGCGCCTCGGCCAGATGGGCAAGCCCGATGTCGCCGAGCGCCGGCCGGCCGCCGCCGATCAGGATCGGCGCGCGATAGAGCAACAGGCGGTCGACTAGGTCATCGGCCAGGAATGCCGAGGCCGCGCCGGCGCCGCCTTCGACCAGGACATGGTCGATCTGGTCGAGCCCGGCGATTGCCGCGGGCGAATCGACCCACTCCCAATGCTCCTGATCACCGCGATGGCGAGTCATCAGCAAGCGCCGCGGGCTATGCTGTTCGAGCCCGCCGAGCCGGACGTCGAGCCGCGGCGCATCGGTTTCGACGGTACCTCGGCCGACCAGGATCGCCTCGTGCCGCGCGCGTTCGAGATGCGCATGGGCACGCGCCGCGTCCCCGGTGATCCATTTCGATTCGCCATCCGCACGCGCGATGCAGCCATCGAGCGAGGTGGCGAGCTTGAGCGTCACATGCGGCCGCCCTGCCGCGCGGCGGGTAAGGAACCCGGCCATCGAGCGCCGCGCTTCCCCGGCCATCACGCCTTCGGTTACCATGATGCCGGCGGCGCGGAGCCGCGCGATACCCTGGCCATCGGTGCGCGGATCGGGGTCGCCGAGCGCGATGACAACCTGGGCGACGCCGGCGGCGACCAACAGATCGCTGCACGCCGGCCCGCGCGGGGACGCATGCGCACAGGGTTCGAGCGTCACATAGACGGTCGCGCCGGCCGCGGCGTCGCCGGCCATTGCCAGCGCCATCGCCTCGGCATGCGGCCGCCCGCCGGGCTGGGTCCAGCCGCGCCCGACGACGCGCCCCTGCTTCACGACCACGCAGCCGACATTGGGATTAGGGGCGGTCCGTCCGCGCCCGCGCTCGGCGAGCGCCAGCGCGGCGGCCATGAAACGTGGGTCGCTTTTGTGGTTCAGCATGGCTGAACCGGTTGCGGCACCAGCCCGCTCAGCGCAGCTGCAAGACTCAAAGCCAAGGCGACAGCTTGTCGTTCAGGCGCTTGAACGCGGCTTTGCGCTCGTCGTCCTCTTTCTTCTGCTTGGCGTCCTCGATCTTCTTCTTATCCCCGTCGATCTTCTGTTGCGCGACGATCTCGGCATCGGTGCGGTCGGCGCGCCACGACTGGACGTAGATGATGGTCGGCCGCCGCCACTCGCGCTGGACTGTCGAACCGGCGGCGAAGCCCCCGACGATCAGGATGCAGAGCATCAGCGAGCCGAACAGGATCAGGATTTCGTATTTCTTGCGCGTGCCGAGATAGCGGCGCAGGTCGAGCAACGCGCGAAACGGATTGTAGCGGCCGAGGAAACTTCCCATAAACTCAAGATAGGCGCGGGACGGCGAACAGGCCAGCCCCGCGCCCGTAACGGTCATTGCTCGTTGAGCACGAACCGCAGACTCATCGTCTTCCATTGCTCGATCGGCACGCCATCCTTGGTTGCCGGCTTGAACCGCCATTTGCCGAGCGCCTGGCGCTGCGCGGCGGCGAAGAAGGCGTCCGATGCGGCCGACACCTTCTCGACCTGTTTCACCCGGCCGTCGGTGCCGACCAGCACGCGGAGCACGACGCGGCCACTATTGCCGGCGCGTTGCTCCTCGGGCGGATAAGGCGGCTGGAGCAGCCCCTGATAGCGGGGATCGATGAACGCATCGACCATGACCGGTTTGGCGATGGGCGTCGGGATCACGGCAGGCGTTGGATCGGGACTGGTTCCGATCGCGGGTCCGGGATTCGGCGGCGGTGTCTCGCGGGTCGTCGGCAACGGATTGATTGGTGGCAGCGGCAACGGCTGCACCGGTGGGGTATAGACGATCTCTGTCGGCGGAGTCTTGGTCTCGGTTTTCGGAGGTTGCGGCTTGATCGGAGGGGGCGGCGCCGGTTCAATAACCGGGTATCCCTCGAAGATGTCGGGGTCCTTGATGACGTGAGTGATCTGCAGCCCCATCACCAGCGCCGCGATCGGCCCGGCGGTCATAACCAATGCCAGCGCCATGCTGCCCGGCTTGAACGCTGGGCCCGCGCCATAACGGTCGCCATAAGTCGCCATGTCGTCTCTCCTTTCACGGTCTCGGATGCCGCGACTCGGAGATGTTACAACATTACCTTATAGGATACAAGGTATCATCGATTACCCGGGCGCGAGCCGCTCCAAAGCGCGCTCGCGACCGATCAGCGGCAACAAAGCGGCCATGTCGGGGCCGTGATCCATCCCGGTCAGTGCGCGGCGCAGCGGCAGGAACAACGACTTGCCCTTGCGCCCGGTCGCTTCCTTGAGCGCTCCGGTCAGCGCGTGCCAGGGATCGCCTGTCCAATCGATCTCGCCGGCAAGCCGGTGTGCGGCGGCGAGGAACTCGCGATCCTCGGGATCGATGGCGACCGAGATCGGCCCCTCCACCACATGCCACCAGTCGGCCGCACCGGCGATGGTCGTCAGATTGGGCCGGATCGCTTCCCAGGCAGCGCCGTCCATTCCGTCAGGCAGGCGATCGGCGACCGCGGCGAAATCGAGCTGATGGACGATCCGCGCGTTGAGCTGGGCGAGCTCGCTTTCGTCGAACCGCGCCGGCGCGCGGCCAAAGCGCGAGAAATCGAACGCGGCGATCAGCGGTGCGGGATCGACGAACGGCTCGACCGGATCGCTGGTGCCGATCCGCGCGAGCAACGCGACGATCGCCTGCGGTTCGATCCCTTCCTCACGGAAATGCTCGACCCCGAGCGACCCCAGCCGCTTCGACAATTTGCCTTCGGCCCCGGTCAGCAGCGCGGCGTGCGCGAAGGTCGGCAGCGGCGCGTTCATTGCCGCGAACATCTGTAGCTGCAGCGCGGTGTTGGAGACGTGATCCTCGCCGCGCACGACATGGCTGACGCCCATGTCCACATCGTCGATCACGGAAGGGAGCATGTAGAGCCACGACCCGTCGGCGCGGCGGATCACCGGATCGCTCATCGTCGCGGCGTCGAAATGCTGGGGGCCGCGGATCAGATCGTGCCATTCGATCGCGCCCGGATCGAGCTTGAAGCGCCAGTGCGGGCGGATGCCGTCAGCCTCGAGCTTGGCGCGATCGGCGTCAGTCAGGCTCAGCGCGGCACGGTCATAGACCGGCGGCAGACCGCGCCCGAGCAGGATCTTGCGCTTGAGTTCGAGCTCCTGCTGGCTTTCATAGGCCGGATAGATCCGCCCCGCGGCGCGCAGATCGTCGAAGCGGCGTTCGTAGAGCGCGAACCGCTTCGACTGCCGCACCTCGTCATCGGGGGTCAGGCCGAGCCAGGCGAGGTCGGCGCGGATCGAGTCGACATAGCGCTCCTCGCTCCGCTCGACATCGGTATCGTCGATCCTGAGCACGAATCGCCCACCGGTCGACCGCGCGAACAGCCAGTTGAGGATCGCGGTGCGGATATTGCCGATATGGAGATTGCCGGTCGGACTCGGCGCGAAACGGGTGACGGTCATGCCCGCGACTTAGGGCGAGTGGGAGTAAGCGGCAATGCGCGAGCTTGCCCCGGCGCAATCCATCCCGCCGACGTGGGCGCTATGGCTTGGGGTTGTCGTCAGTCATAGGCGGCGCTGACATCCTGCTTGATGCCATGGAGCCGAACGACCTGACGCCCGACGCAGACCGGAGCGGCGATAAGTCGCATCCATTTCGATGGCCCGGTCACCGGCACGATTTCGGCGTCCAGGGTAAAGCCGCGCCGATGCTTGATGGCATAAGCGCGCAGCCGTTCCATCGCGCTGCGCGATGGCTCGACATACAAAGCGGCAATCTCGTCCCGCGCGAGGACCGCGTCGCGCGGCAAGCCGAACAGGTCGAACACCCCGTCGGTCCAGCTCAGGGCATTATCGGACAAATTGCAGTCCCACAGCCCGATGCCGTGCACCGCCAGGAGCTCGGGATGGCGCGCAGGAGCGACCAGCGCCTCGCTCGGCCCGTCGAGCAGGCGCCCGAGGTCGAAACGCTGATGTTGCTCGAACAAGGGCCAGCTATGAGTCAGGGGTAAAGCATAGCTCACACTCGTCGCGCTCCCGTTGCGGCCGGCCACCAGCGGCCGTGTGACATATGGCGCTGAGAATGTGTCCAAAGGGTTTCAATAGCCTACCCGAAACGACAAGTCGGTTGTCGGCGCCGTTGCCAGCAAGCAAGATCTTGGCGGCGGGAACGAGGGGCAAACCGGAAGCGCCGCCGAGAGCGATTTGCTCCCCTTTGGGAGCCTTGCGCTAAGCGGAGCGGCGGAACAGCAGCCATAACGCCGAAAGTGCGAAATAGAAGGCGCCGAATGCCGCATATCCAGCGACGTCACGAATGCCGGGCGTGCCGTTTCCGAACGATCGGCTGATAAAGAAGGCGCCAGCCAATGCGGACTGCGCGCCGCTCAGGATCATCGTCCATTGCGCGCCAAAGGACCTCCACCGCCGGACACCGGTGGCGAGTTGCATAAAGCCGGCGAGAATGGCCCAGATACCGAAGACGCCCAGCGCGGCGTTCATATTTCCGCTCACCGACGCCACGGCCGCAGCGGTGATGCCGCTGATCGCGACATTGAGCGTCTGGGGCAGATTCCGCGCCGCGCCGCCGTTGCGCGAAATGTCGAAGAGGTTGGCGATGGCGTCCCAAGCCGGATAGGCGATCAGAAGCGCGGTGGCCGCCAGCGGCGCCTTTCCAAGGGTGAAGGCCGCCCCCACCCAAGCGGCCGCGAACGCGGCCCGGACAAAATAATAGTTCCGCAGTCCGACACTGCCCGACACCAAATCGCCTGCCGCGCGCGCTTTGACATCATGCTCGATGCTTCCAGACATCATCGTGTTTCTCCGTTATCTACCAATCAGTAGGTAGGCAGCGGCCTTACGGCGTTGCCCTCTGCTGCGCAAGCGCTTATCTACCTATTGGAAGGTAGGAATCGGATGACTGGATCGACGGCGCAGCGGATTCTCGATGAGGGGCGGCAGCTGATCATGAAGCGCGGCTATAACGGCTTCAGCTATGCCGATATCGCGGCAGCGATCGGAATCCGGAAGGCAAGCATCCATCACCATTTCGCCGGCAAGAACGATCTCGCGACCGCGGTTGTCGAGCAGTCCCGCGTGATCATCCGCTCGCAGGTCGAGCAGCTGGCGCACGCCGAACCGGATGCCCTCGAACAATTACGCGCTTATGCCGGATATTGGGAGCGGTGCATTGCCGACGACAGCGCCCCGTTCTGCATCGCCGCGATGCTGGCGGCCGAACTGCCAAGCCTGCCAGAGGACGTCGCGGGCGCAGTCAAGGCGCATTTCGCCGAACTGTCGGCGTGGCTTTCCCGGATTCTGGCGCTGGGCGCTCGCCAGGGAAGCGTAAAGCTGGTCGCGTCGCCAGAGGATGAGGCCGATGCCTTCATGTCCGCGATCTATGGCGCGATGCTGTCCGCCCGTGCCTTCGAGGATCCGACCCGCTTTGTTTCGATCACCGAAACACTGCTTTCGCGAGTCGCTCGCCTCCATTGAACGCCCGCTCCGGCGCTGGGCACCGGCTCCAACCGGTCCCCAACGAACGACATGGCGATACGAGCGAAATGTCGTGGGGCCTTCGAAGCCCGTCACCCGGCGCCACGGCCGACATCGATGATTGCCTTCGCGAACGCCGATGGCGCTTCCTGCGGCAAGTTGTGACCGATGCCGCCCGCAATGGTGCGGTGCTCATAGGGACCCGTAAACTTCGCCCGATATCTGGACGGATCGGGGTGGGGTGCTCCGTTCGCGTCGCCTTCCATCGTGATGGTCGGGATCGTCACGGGCGGCGCGGTGGCAAGCTTCGCCTCGACCGCGTCATATTGCCGCTCGCCTTGCGCGAGGCCGAGGCGCCAGCGGTAATTGTGGATGACAATGGCGACATGGTCCGGGTTGGCGAACGATGCGGCGGACCGCGCATAGGTCGCATCGTCGAACGCCCATTGCGGTGACGCGAGTTCCCAGATCAGGCGGTTGAAGGCATCGGTGTTGGCGGCATAGCCAGCCTTCCCTCGCTCGGTCGCGAAGTAGAATTGGTACCACCATTGCAGTTCCTGCTTCGGCGGCAGCGGCGCGACATTGCCGGCCTGGCTGCCGATCAGATAGCCGCTGACCGACACCAGCGCCTTGCACCGCTGCGGCCAGAGCACCGCCATGATGTCCGCCGTCCGCGCGCCCCAATCGAAGCCCGCAACGATTGCCTTCTCGATCTTCAAGGCGTCCATAAGCGCGATGCCGTCGGCCGCCAGCGCGGCCTGTTGCGCGTTGCGCGGCGTCGCGTCCGAGCGGAACGTCGTCGAGCCGTAGCCGCGCAAATGCGGAATGATCACGCGATAGCCTTGCGCGGCCAGGACCGGCGCGACCTCGACGAAGCTGTGAATGTCGTAAGGCCAGCCGTGAAACAGCAGCACGGCCGGTCCGCTCACGGGTCCCATCTCGACATAACCGATGTCGAGGACGTCCGTCGCAACCTGCTTGATCGTCTCGAATGCCTTCGGAACCGGAGCAGCCGGGCGCGGGCGCTGTGGCGTCTGCGCCTTGGCCGCGGCGGCGCCAAGGAGAGCGGCCATGGCGGCAGCACCGGAAACGAAATTGCGACGGTCCGGGACGATCGGATCTGGCGTCGATTTCGGCATGGCTTGGCTTCCTTTTAAGCTGTCAGAGGTCTGTTGGGGCCTATGGTCGTGTGAATGAGCCCAGATCAAGCCGCGAGGGCGGCCTATGGGATCAGCAGGTCGCGGCAGAGCAGCGCCCCGCGCGGCAAAGCAGCTTCAAGTCGGTCGGGTGCTTACGGCCCCGCCGGCCAGGGTCGCGCTAAATGCTGGAATAGCGCGACTATTCCGCTGCGCGACCCTTGAACCCCTGGGCCACCACGAACCATTCGACCGAGCCTTTGCGGCTCGATGGCGGCTTGGCGTGCTTCACTGTCGCGAAATTGCGCTTCATCTCGGCGACCAGTGTCGAATCGGCGCCGCCCGCGAACACTTTCGACACGAACGTGCCGCCGGGTTTGAGCACGTCGATCGCGAAGGCCAGCGCGGTTTCGACCAAGGCCAAGGTGCGCAACGCATCGGTCTGCGGATGGCCGACCGTGTTCGCCGCCATGTCCGACATGACGAGATCGGGCGCGCCGCCCAGTTCCTTGATCAGCCGATCGGGCGCCGCGTCGTCCATGAAGTCCATCTGCAGGATGGTGACGCCGTCGATCGGATCGACCGGCAACAGGTCGATGCCGACGATCGCCGCCTTGGGCACCTGACGCCGCACGACCTGGCTCCAGCCGCCAGGCGCCAGCCCCAGGTCGACCACACGGCTCGCGCCCTTGAGGAACCCGAACTTCTCGTCGAGTTCGATCAATTTGTACGCCGCCCGGCTGCGATAGCCTTCCGCCTTGGCGCGCTTGACGTACGGATCGTTCAATTGCCGTTCGAGCCAGCGCGTCGATTGCGGAGTGCGATTGCGCGAAGTCCGTACGCGGGTGTGCCCGCCGCCACCGCCCCTCATGGCCGTTGCGCTCCCATCAGGCGGCGCAAAATGCCCTCGCGGATGCCGCGATCGGCCACTCCCAGCCGCTCGGCTGGCCACAGATCGAGGATTGATTCGAGGATCGCGCAGCCCGCCACGACTAGATCGGCACGCTCGCCGCCGATGCAGGGGAGGCGCGATCGCTCGGCCACCGACATGCTCGACAATTCGGCCGAGATGCGGCGCATCGATTCGGTCGGAACGATCAGCCCGTCGACCTTGGCGCGGTCATAATGGTCGAGTTCAAGGAATACGCTGGCCAGGGTCGTCACCGTGCCGCTGGTCCCGAGCAGCCGCGGCGCCTTCAGCTTCGCGGGCACGCGTGCGGCAAAAGCGGCGAAGCTCTCGGTCGCCAGCGCCCGCATGCGGGCGTAGGATTGGCCCAGCGCCTCGGCGGTATCGCCGCCGCCGGCATGTTCCGTCAGCGACACCACGCCCCAGCGCGCCGAATGCCAGTCGAGCACACGCGGATGATCGCCCGACAGGTCGATCAGCACCAATTCGGTCGATCCGCCGCCGATATCGAAGATCAGCGCCGGCCCATCGCCCGGCTCCATCAGCGCATGGCAGCCGAGCACCGCCAGCCGCGCCTCTTCCTCAGGCGAGATGATGTCGAGCCGGATGCCGGTCTCGCGATAGGCGCGCTCGATGAATTCGGCGCCGTTCGCTGCCTGGCGGCACGCCTCGGTCGCGACCGAGCGCGCGACCAGCACGTTGCGGCGGCGCAGCTTGTCGGCGCAGATCCTCAGCGCGGCGATGGTGCGGTCGATCGCCGCGTCGGACAGCCGCCCGCTCGAGGCGAGGCCCTCGCCCAGCCGCACGATCCGCGAAAAGGCGTCGACCACGGCGAAGCCGTTGCCCTGCGGCCGCGCGATCAGCAGGCGGCAATTGTTGGTGCCGAGATCGAGCGCGGCGTAATGCGGCGCATCGCCCCAGCGCTTGGTCGGGATGCGGGCCGGACGGGCGGCGGGCTTGCCTGTAGGGGCGGCGCGCTGCCGGTGCGGCATATTGGCGGGAACGTCCCCCATGCCGTCGTAACTCTTATATTCTTGCGGTCCGGCCCATAGCCCTCCGCTGCTTGGCGCCGAGCCTAACCGAACTGGTGCGATGCGACAAGCGAGCGGGCGATCGCGCAAATCTTGTCGGTTGCGCCAAGGCCTTGACCGGTCGCGCCAGCCCGCCTAGAGCCCGCCGCCTGTTGCCCCGTCGTCTAAAGGTAAGACTACGGACTCTGACTCCGTCAATTGAGGTTCGAATCCTCACGGGGCATCCAGCACTCTTCGATTAAACCATTGATTTAGCATAGCAATTTGCGCGTTCGCCAATTGCTGTTCCCTCATCTGTTCCCTCACGGGGCAGCGGATGGCGATAGACCCTAACAATTGCACAGTGTGGCCCCTTTTGGGGATGTCGCGAATCTAGCTCCCGGACTTCCGCCTTGTTCAAGCGAGCCTGGGTCATGATTTCACGACGCTGCGGCCGGTATTGGCTTTACGGCCCCGCCTGTCCTCCGAAGGCAGAGGTCACAGGGTCGAATCCTGTCGGATACACCATTATTTCAATAACTTACCGATTTTGACGAAACGTCGTACGAAAACGTTCGGAAAACACCGTTGGGCACTTTGGCTTGAACAAAAAAAGTCCCGGTCGTCGACGTCCGCGAACCACCCGACCCGTCCCGACAGTTAATGTCGGTCCACTTCTCAGATCAGCTTCACTGCTTTTCCAATCCGGTCGCGCCGAAAATCAGATCCTGCGTCCAGCGATAATCGCTCCACCCGCACCTTGCTGGGCGATCACCGCGCTAACGAGGCCGGACGGCGCCGCCGGCAGGCGAAAGCTCGCCGGCGCACCCGTCCAGGCGCCCAGCCGGATCAGCTGGCGGACGATGTTGCGGTGCGCGATCGTTCGTCCGCCATTTTCCCCGGCGCGGATCGGTACCGCGATCGAGCGCGGATCGTAGCGAACCAGCCAGACGATCGCCCTGCCCTTCCCGGCACCGATGCCGACCGTTGGGCCGTGGCTGGTGATCGCCGGACCGCCTGGCGGACGCGCGAAGCGCCGGATCGCGTCCTCGACCTGCGCCTTGTCATTTCCCGTGACGACGCCCCGTCCGTTGACGACAACCTGAGGCGTCGCGACGAACGTGCGCCCTGCGGCATGAGCATAGTCCCATTGGCGTTGCGTGAACGCCGGGTCGGCGAACGTGTCCTTCCATCCGAGTTGATCCCAATAGGTCACCGCGAAGCTGAGCGCGATGACATCTGGGCGGTCGGCTAGCGCGTTGAGCACGGCGTCGGCCGGCGGGCAGGACGAGCAACCCTGGCTCTGGTAGAGCTCGACCACGGCCGGGTTGGCGGTGTCGATCGCCGCGCTCGACTGCGCGGAGCAAGCGCTGGTGACGGCCAACAGCGCGATCCAAAGCTTTGTCATATCGAAACCGGCCTTTCCTCGACGTTCGCGATCAATCCGTCAGCCAGCCACTGGCCCAGCAGCTGGCCGGAAAGTGCAATCCCCCGATCCTGGCCGCACGCCGTGACGATGCCCTCGCACATAGCGGCGAAGGATAGGCCGCCGCGCGCTGCCAGCAATGCCTGGCGCTCGATCTGGTCGATCGCCCGGAAGCGCGACACCTGTTCATGTCTCCAGACCAGCACCGCGCCGGGCTCGGGCAGATACTCGACCGCCGGCGGCATGTCCCCCGCCGCCAGCGCGCTCCAGATTGCGGGTGCGTTGGTCGACAGGTCGCCGAGATCGAGCGTGGGCGTGAAATGCAATATGGCGCTATCCCAGTCGATCTCGCCAAGCATCGCCGCATCGGCGACCGACGCGTCGGGGCCGACGAACGCCTCGCCGAGCGCGCAATCGATCCATGCCAGTTCAGTGACATCGGGATCGCTCGGATAGAGCAACGCCAGCGTCGCGGGGAAATCGCGGGTATAGGCGTCGAGCGTCCAGCTGCTCGGCGGCACGCGTTCGACATGGGCGATCACCGATTGCCGAAACGCCGCCTCGCCGATCCAGTCGCGCGTCCGCGCGAAACTGTCGTCGAGGCACGCCACGAGCTGAGCCCGATAGTTGTTGAGATAGACACGCAGCCCTGGCGCGGCATCGTCGCCGAGCCGGCGCGCCGACCAACGGTCCTCTCGGACCAGCCAATCGCGCAGGTCGCGCTGAAGTTCGATCAGGCTCATGCCGCCTGCCGCATATGCTGCCGGCCGATATTGCGTGCCACCGCCAGTTCGGCGAGCAGGTCGGCCAGCGGCGGGATATCGTCGTCGCGTTCGATCATCGTCGCCACCGGCCCCAGCCTCGGCAGGACATAAGCGTAGAGATCCCATACCGACCCCGGCACGGGCTGATCATGCGTATCGATGAGCAAATCCTCGCCCATGCTGTGCCCGGCCAGGTGGATCTGGCGAACGCGATGGTGCGGGACGCCATCCAGATAGGCGATGGGGTCGAAGCCGTGGTTGCTCGCGCTGACGAAGACGTTGTTGACGTCGAGCAGCAGCCCGCATCCGGTGCGCGCGCACATCGCGTCGAGGAACTGCCATTCGGTCATGTCGGCGGGCGAGAAGTCGATATAGGTGGAGGGGTTCTCGACCAGCATCGCGCGGCCCAGTGCGTCCTGCGCGCGCGCTATATTGGCGCAAACCAGATCGAGCGCTTCTTCGGTATAGGGCAGCGGAAGCAGATCGTGCGAGCTGAACCCCTCGATCCGCGTCCAGCTCAGATGGTCGGAGACGAACAAAGGTTCGATCTCGTCGACCAGCGCGCGCAGCCGCGCGAGATACGCGCCATCCAGCCCATCGGCCGAACCGATCGACATCGACACGCCGTGCAGCGCGACCGGATACCGCGCGCGGACGTCGCGCAGGATCTGGCGCGGCCGCCCGCCCTCGACCATGAAATTTTCCGAGATGACCTCGACAAAGTCGACCGGCACCCGGTGCTCGAGGAACTCGGCATAATGCGGCTTGCGCAACCCCAGGCCAAAGCCGGCAAACGGAGCGGTCACGGTTTCTTCTCCTGCAAGGGGCAATGCCCGGCCGCATCTCGGCGACCGGGCCGAGGCACGCTCAGTTGGGCGCCGTCAGGCTGCCGCCCGCCGTCTTGCAGGCCTTCGCGGTCATTTCCTTGAAGCCCTGGCCCTTGCAGTCGTTCTGGCCCTTGCAATCGTGATTGCCCGACTTGCAGTCCGACGTGCCCTTGCAGGTGTTGACGCCATAGCAGTGAATCTTGGCACTGCCCTTGGCGACGGCGGCGCTCGGCACGGCGGCGGCAGTGATCGCGACAACGGCCGCGGCGGCGGCGACGCTGACGCCGGTACGAAGAATAGTCATTGGGGTCTCCCGAAAGGATTGTGCCTGATTGGCTCTTCCGGTTCGCGGTCGCGGTTGTTGCGGTTACATCCGCGGACAAATTACCAGCGCAGCAACCGCGGTCCCAGCAAGGCGCCGGCCGACGCGGCCAGCAGGATACCCAGCGAATACCAGGTCAGCACGAAGATCGCCGACACTTCCGGGCAGTGGATGCAATAGACCGTCGCCGCGAACGCGCCCGCGGCCAGGCCCGCCGCGGCACCGGCGGCCCGCAGGCGCGTCGGGGCGAGGCGGCGGAACGACCAGAGCAGGCCGACGAAGATCGGCGCGGCCAGCGCCAGCACGCGCCACGGGCAAACCATCCAGCTTTCGCCCAGCCACATCGCCAGCCATTCCCCCGGCGGCGTGCGCAACAGTTCGAGCGCGCCCAGTCCCGCCAGCAGCACGACCGGTATCGCCAGCAGCCATAGCCACCGCAGTCGGGCGCTGTCGGGTCGCGCGAGTTGCGCCGTCACCACCACCGCGGCGATCGACAGCGAAATCGTGTAGCCCCACTTCATCCAGAACGAGAAGCCGTGCATCGCGACCGAAAGGTCCGGGCGCACGCCCATCGCCGACACGACGATGGCGAGCGAGATCAGCATGCCGCCGGCCACGCCCAGACCGAGCCGCCAACCGATGGCATGGCGCCGCACACGGGGTACCTCGACGGACAATTGCGAGATCAGGTCGTCGGTGTTCATCGCCCACCTCCCTGAATGCGCCCCATCAATGATTTCAGCCCGCGATGAATCGATACTTTGACGTCTGATTCGCCGAGGCCGTCCGCTGCTGCCGCCTCGGCAATGCTGAGGCCATCGATCCGGGTCGCGCGGATCACGCGTGCCTGTTTGGGCGGGAGCGTGCCGAGCAGTTCGTCGACATCGATCCGCGCGATCGACGCCCCCTCGAACGCTTCCGCGACCAGCAAATCCTCCATGCCCTCGATCGGCTGCAGCCGCCGGACGCGGCGGAAGTGGTCGATCATCTTGTAACGCGCGATCGCGAACAGCCAGCCGGTGAAGGGTCGATCGCGGTCATAGGTGACGCGGCGCGTGTGCACGGCAATCAGCGTTTCCTGCACCAGGTCCTCGATATCGTCGGCGGAGCCATTGGCATGGCGCCGGTAATAGCTACGGAGCAATGGCACGAGCAGGCGCAGCAACGACGAGTGCGCGCCGGCATTGCCGTCGAGCCCATCGATCATCAACCCGCGCAACTCGTCCTCGTTTGCCCGCATCTGCACTCCTCGACGGGAGTTCGGCATAGCCGGGGCAAAGGTTACACGCCGACGCGAAAAATCCCGCCAGCAATTTTTGTAACCGCGGCTCGTCCCTCCCCGAACCGGCATCGTGACCTGGGCTTTACCTGCCTCCTTCCCCGGTCATCGCGCGGCCCGGCGTTCCCCCCGCTCGGGCCGCGCGCCCTGGCATCTTCATTCAAAGGAAAACCTCATGCGTTCCACCCATGCCGCTCTGGCCGCCACGCTTGCCCTGGCCGTCGCGGGCACTGCTCTCGCGACCTCCGCCTCGGCCCAGACCAAGCCCGCGATGGAGAAATGCTACGGCGTTTCGCTCGCCGGCAAGAACGACTGCAAGGCAGGTGCCGGCACCAGCTGCGCGGGTACGTCGAAGGTCAACTACCAGGGCGACGCCTGGAAGCTGGTCAAGGCCGGTACCTGCACTTCGATCAAGACCCCCAAGGGCAACGGCTCGCTGACGCCCAAGGCCTGATCCTTTCGGCCGGAGCGCCGTCGCGCGCTCCGGCCCATCCCATGCTGGAGGACCGCATGACCACGCTGATCGCGCAGTACGAGCGCTTCGTCGACCGCGCCACCGCCCTGGTGCCGGACGCCCTTCTGCTGCTGGTCGCGCGATTGGGCCTCGCCGCGATATTCTTCATGTCCGGCAGGACGAAGGTCGACGGCATCATCCACATCACCGACGGCACCTATGAGCTGTTTCGCACTGATTACGCGTTGCCGCTCCTCCCGCCCGACATCGCCGCGGTGGCCGCGACCTGGTCGGAACATGTCTTTTCGATCCTGCTCGTGCTCGGCCTGTTCACGCGTTTTTCGGCGCTCGCGCTGTTCATGATGACGCTGACGATCGAGATCTTCGTTTATCCCGACGCCTGGCCGACGCATCTCAGCTGGGCAGCGATCCAGCTGCCGCTGATCTTCCGCGGCGGCGGCGCGTGGTCGCTCGACAGCCTCCTGAAGCGCGAGGGTGCTGCAAGATCATGACTCGACTTGCCCGCAGCTTCCTCGTGCGCGCCGCGCGATGGTCCGATGTCGCGGCGATGCCAGTCCTCGAACAATCGGCGGGAGAACTCTTTCGCGTCATATCCGAGCTCGCGCATCTTGCCGACGGCGAGAATCGCAGCGAATGGCTCTACGGTAACCTGGTGGCCGGCGGTTGGTGCCGGGTCGCCGAAGACGATGCGGGTGAGCTGTGCGGGTTTCTGTGCGCCAAACGGCACGAAGCCGACCTGCATATATGTGAACTGGCGGTGCGGCTCGACCGCCAGCGGCTGGGCATCGGCCGACGATTGATGGGCGTGACGATCCAGGCCGCCAGGCATCGCGGCATCGCGTCGGTCACGCTGACCACCTTTGCAGACGTCGCATGGAACGCGCCCTTCTATGAACGTCTCGGCTTTCGGCGCCTTGCCGAGCGCGCTTTGGGACCCCGATTGCGCGCCGTCCTGCACCACGAAGCCGAGTCCGGTCTGCCGATCGACCTACGATGCGCGATGCGTCTGGCGCTGGTGTCGAACGACGACGAGGTGAGCCATGCAACGGCATGATCTTCTGCCGGTCACCGACGATCCGACCGCGGCCGACTTGTCCGAACTCGACGACCGCATCAACGCGTTCAACGCCGACCGGACCGGCATCCACGACGCGCGCTATTTGAGCATCATGCCGCGGTCGGACGGCGGGGATTTCTATGCCGGTCTCCATGGCCATAGCTGGGGCGGTTGCTGCGAGATCAAACTGTTGTGGGTCGCGGAAGACCGTCGCCGACAAGGGCTCGGCGCGCGCCTCCTGCAATCGGCCGAGGTCGAGGCGGCGCGACGGGGATGCCGCCTGGTCCTGCTCGCAACGCATAGTTTCCAGGCGCCCGGCTTCTATCAGCGCCACGGCTTCTCGCGCATCGCCACCGTCAACGGGTATCCGGCCGGACATGCCGAAATCTTCATGATGAAGCTCCTGTCACGCTGAGGCGCGACCTGTCCGTCTCGTCGTCAGCCGCCGACGCCGGCAAGGCCGGGATAGTTTGCGGGCCGCGGTGCCGGTCCATCCGACAGAAAACGCCGGTCGGCTTCGGCGATCGCAACGTCGTTCACCGACGCCTCGCGCCGACGCATCAGTCCGTTATCGGCAAACTCCCACTGCTCGTTGCCATAACAGCGATACCATTGCCCGGCGGTCCGGCACTCATATTGAAACCGGACCGCGATCCGGTTGTCGGTGAACGCCCACAGGTCCTTGACCAGGCGATACTCCTCTTCGCGCGCCCATTTTTCGGTGAGCAAGGCGATAATCGCGGCGCGTCCCGCGAGGAACCTGTCCCGGTTCCGCCATTCGCTGTCGATCGTATAGGCCAGCGCGACGCGTTCCGGGTCGCGGCTGTTCCAGGCGTCCTCGGCGGCGCGCACCTTGAGCAAGGCGGTCTCGCGGGTGAACGGCGGCAAGGGCGGCCGTGGAATCTCGATGTCGGTCATGCTGAACCATCCCTAGTGGAAAGCGCCTCGCGAAGCGCTGCGTTTTCGGCCTCGAGTTCGGCGAGCCGCGCAGTCAGGGGCGCTGATGCCGCCGCGATCTCGGCCGCGGTGAAGCGCTGTGTGATGTGCTGCGGGCAATTCCAGTCGAATGCCTCGAGGTGGAGGACGAACGCGCGTTCGATCACCGCGCGATAGCCGGCGAGGTCGAGCGCCGCCCCGAGGTCCGGGTCGGCGGCAAGATCGCGCGCCTCGATCCGGGCGAACAATTTGAGCCGCCGCCGGCGCGCATAGTCCATCAGGAAGATCGCCACGCGGTCATCCGCCGCCGTGTTGCCGAGACTGATATATTGGCGATTGCCGCGGAAATCAGGAAAAGCGAGCGTGGTGTCGTCGAGCAATTTGAGGAATCCCGGCGGCCCACCGCGATGCTGCACATAGGGCCAGCCGCTTTCCGAGATGCTGGCCATGTAGAAACTGTCGCGATCGGCGATGAATGCCGCTTCCGCCGCGCCGAACCGGTCCGACGGCCGCTGCCCGCCCACGTTGTCGTAGAGCCCGGCGCTGCCGTTCGCGGCCTGGGCGGCGAGCACGCTCGGGGTCGTCGCGATCTTCAGGAATGCGTTGCCCATGATCGGTCTCCAGATTGCCGCGAACGGGCCGTCGACGGACGGTGGCGGTCCACCGACGGCCGGACGTCAGGCCGCTTCGGCAGCCAGCACGACAGGAAAATCGATGTCGGTCTCGGCCACGTTATTCACATAGTTGGTGAGCACATTGAGCGCGACCGCGGCGACGATCTCGATCACCTGTGCTTCGGTGAACCCGGCGAGGCGAACCGCGGCGAGGTCGGCGTCGCTCACGCGACCGCGAGTGTCGAGCACCTTGCGCGCGAACACGACCGCGGCGTCGGCCTTGGCGTCGCCCGAATGGCCGGCGCGGTTGAGCGCGATCTCCGCGTCGTCGATCTTGGCGAGATTGAGCCCGAGATAGGCGTGCGCCGACAGGCAATAGTCGCAGCCATTGGCCTGCGCGATGGCGAGGGCGATACGCTCGCGGGTCTTGGCGTCGAGCGTACGGCCCAGCGCGCCGTTGAGGCCGAGATAGCCTTCGAGCGCTGCAGGGCTGTTGCCGATCAGCCGGAAAAGGTTGGGGACCACGCCGAGCTGCTTTTCGACCGCGTCGAGCAACGGTTGCGACTTTTCGGGGGCGTCTTCACGGGCGGGGATAGCGATACGGGACACGGGGGTTTCTCCTTACCAGGCGGCTGGGTGCGGCCTGTCCATTAGAGATGCCATTCGCCGATCGACGTGATAATCCTATCATTCTACACTTCACTCATGCGAAAATCGGGATAATCATGGACCGGCTCGATATGCTGCGGACGTTCGTTGCCGTCGCGGACAATGAAAGCTTTGCCGAAGCCGCGCGGCGGCTGCGCGTGTCACCGACCGCGGCCAGCCGCGCCGTCGCCGCGCTCGAGCAATCGCTCGGCAGGCCGCTCCTCCGCCGAACGACGCGGTCGGTGCGATTGACCGAGGAAGGAGCAGTCTATCTCGAACATTGCCGGGCAGCGCTGACGGAGCTTGACGATGCGGCGCTCACCCTGCGCGGCGACGGCGCAACGCCCGGCGGCACGCTGGTCGTCGCCGCGCCTGTCGCCTTCGGGCGGATACACGTCGTGCCGATCGTGGCCGACCTGCTCGGCGCCTATCCGGCGCTCAAGACCGAGCTGACGTTGATCGATCGCATCGTCCGACTGGTCGACGAAGGCGTCGATGTCGCCGTCCGCATCGGCGACTTGTCGGACAGCTCGCTCCAGGCACTCAAGGTCGCCGAGGTCAGGCGCGTGCTGGTCGCGAGCCCCGATTATCTCGCGTCGCGCGGCACGCCGGCAAACGTGCCGGCGCTCCACGATCATTCGCTGATCTCGTTCACCGAGATCGACCGCGCATACGAATGGCGTTTCGGGCCGATCGGAAAGACCGCCATCCGGATCGAACCGCGATTGGCGGTGAACACCGCCGATGCGGCGATCGCCGCCGCCGCCGGGGGCGTGGGGATTGCCCGCGTGCTGTCGTATCAAGCGATCGAGGCGATCGCGGCGGGACGGCTGGTGACCGTGCTCGACGCACTGTCGCCGCCGCCACTCCCCGTCCACCTCCTCTGTCAGGCCAATCGGCGTGCGTCGGTCAACGTTCGGGCATTCATCGACGCCGCCCGAGCGCACTTTGCCGGACAAAACCTCACCGGTTGCGATCCGCCGCTACCGCGGTAGCGGCGACTATTTGCGCTCGGGTGGCAACCGATCGAGGAAGTCGAGCATCGCGTCGGCGATTTCCGGTGCATGGCTTTCCAGGGCGAAATGTCCGGCGGCATAGCTATGGACCTCGGTCCCGGGCACCAGCGCCCGGTAGAGATCCCGCCCCTTGGTCGTGAAGATCGGGTCGTTCTCCCCCCAAAGGACGAGCATCGGAAGCTTCGCCGACTTCAGGAACGCCTGCCACTGGGGGTAGAGCGCGATGTTGTGCTGATATTGATAGAGCAATTCTATCTGGATCCGGTCGTTGCCGGGCCGATCGAGCAGCGCCTGATCGACGATCCAGGCATCAGGGTCGATCCGGTCCGGTCGCGAAACGCCCTCGACATATTGGAACCGCGTGGCGTCGGCCGTGAACGCTGCGCGAAACGCCTTTTCGGTTTCGGTCGTGCGCCTCGCCCAGCCCTTGGCGAAGCCCGCGACGATGGCCGGATTCCAGCCCTCGACATTGGCGACCGCGTTCTGCACCACCAGTGCACGGACCCGCTCGGGATGCAGGATCGCGAGGCGAATGCCGATCGGGCCTCCATAATCCTGCATGTAGAGCGCGTACCGATTGATGCCGATCATGGTCACGAACTCGTCCATCACGGCCGTGACATTGGCGAAGTCGTAGGCGAATGCTTCCGGCGCGGGCGCGCTCGAATTGCCGAAGCCGGGATAGTCGGGCGCGATCACATGGTAGCGTTCGCCGAGGCGCGGAATAAGGTCGCGGAACATGTGCGATGAGCTTGGAAAGCCGTGCAGCAACAGGATGGTCGGCGCATTGGCCGGCCCCGCCTCGCGATAGAAGATATCCAGCCCGCGGACTTTCGCGACGTGGAAGGTCACGACGGGTTGGGCGGTGCTGGATGGCGGTTGGGCCTGTGCCGGGACGGCTCCGAGACACGAACCAAGCAGGGATGCGGCAATGAGGGCGGCGAAGATGGGCGAACGCATGGGGTGTCTCCGGGACGGATCAGGTCCCCCGCACCTGCATCCTTCCAGAATGAGAGACCATCATCTATGATCGGAAGGGTGCCTTCCGAATAATGGATCGATCGTGGACAAGTTCGAATCGATGAAGGCTTTTGTCGCTGTGGTCGAGGCAGGCGGTTTCACCGCCGCGTCGCGCCAGACGCGGATGCCGTTGGCAAGCGTCAGTCGAAAAGTGTCCGACCTCGAGACGCTGTTGAACGTCGTGCTATTCGCGCGTTCGGGACGCGGCATCAAACTCACGGAGAGCGGGCAGCGATATTATGCCGACTGCCGCCGCCTGCTCGACGAGCTCGCAGAGATCGAGCGAGCGGCGAGCGGCGAATATGACGTGCCCCGCGGCGACCTGGTCGTCACCGCTCCGGTCGTCTTCGGACGACTCCACCTGACACCGATCGCGGTCGAGTTTCTGGAAGCATGGCCGGACGTCAATTTGTGCCTGCGCCTGCGCGACGACATCGCCAATCTGGCCGAGGAAAAGATCGACCTCGCGGTCCGGATCAGCCGATTGCCGGACAGCAGCATGATCGCGACGCGCATCGCCGACATCCGCCATGTGATCTGCGCGAGCCCGGCGTATCTGCGCGAGCACGGCCTGCCCCGACATCCGCGCGATCTGATCGGTCACCGGTGCATATCGATCGCACCGCTGGCGACACCAGACGTCTGGGCCTTCGGGGTCGGCAAATCGCTGCGATCCTTTCCGATCGCGCGGCGACTGACGGCGACGACCTCGGAAGCGACGATCGATGCCGCGCTTTCGGGGGCCGGGCTCGCCCGCGCGTTGCACTATCAGGTGATCGACCACGTCGCGCGCGGCGATCTGGTCTTGATCCTGGAAGATTTCGAGCCCGAGCCCTCGGCACTCAGCCTGGTCTACCCCGCATCGCGGTTCATGCCGCGCAAGCTAAGGGCTTTTCTCGATTTCGCCGCGCCGCGGCTGAAGGAGCGCCTGCGCGCACTGTAGCACGTCAGGCGGCGGTTCCGGCCTTCCGCACCCGATAGTGCGCGACCTTGTCGCGATTGCCGCAGATCGACATGGTGCACCAGCGCCGCCGGTTATTCTTGCCGATATCGTAGAACTGCATGGTGCAGGCCGGGTCATCGCAATGGCGCATGCGATCCGGGTCGAATTCCCCCAGAAACCGCGCGAAGTCCCAGGCGACCGCCGTCGCCACCGGCGGCCCCACCAGGGTCGTCCGTTCCTCGAGGACGGGAAGGCCGTCTCGGTCGACGAGATGCGATCGCGTGCCGGATCGCTCGATCCGCCGGTTGATGTCCGCGAGCATCTCGCGCGGCAGAGGTAGCGAGGCAGCGAGCCGGTCGAACGCCGTGGCGAGAATCGCCCGCAGTGCCTTCAGGTCTTCGATGCTGTCGCTCTCGCTTCCCGTCGACGTTTCGATATTGGCCTGTCTGGCCCATTTTCCCAACGACTGCCGGTCACCGATCAGGTCCAGCGGAATGCCCTTCATCACCGGCAGGGTGTTCAGGAAGTCGATCCACAAGCGCCCGCCGAGGAACGGCATCCCCTCGCGAAACTCTCCGGCAAATCGTTCCTGACTCATGGTCGACGGCTTCCATTCGGGGGTCGTTGGGACCCGGTATTTCTGTAACCGATAAAATACGTCTTGACAGGTTTTTTGTAAAGAGACACCATTAAAGTCGCTTTTTAACGGTTACGAGGAAATCCAATGTCCAAATCCACTCGCGCAATCGGTCTGGCGGCAGCCGCAGCTGGCATGATCGTCACCCAGCCCGCCTCGGCGAGCGCACCGGCGGCCGCCGTCGCGGCCCCGGCCGTCCGAACGCTGTACAAGACCGAGACGGTTGACGGGCTGAAGGTCTTCTACCGGGAAGCGGGCGACCCCTCGCTTCCGACCATCGTGCTGCTCCACGGCTTCCCGACGTCGTCGCATATGTTCCGCGACCTGATTCCGGCGCTAGCGGGCCGGTTCCACGTGATCGCACCCGACTATATCGGCTTCGGTCAGTCCGACGCCCCGGCGGCGGCGGCCTTCACCTACAGCTTCGATAACCTGACCTCGCACGTCACGGGACTGCTCGATAAACTGCACCTGACCTCCTACGTGCTGTACATGCAGGACTATGGCGGTCCGGTCGGCTTCCGCATCTTCGCCGAGCGTCCCGGCCAGGTGAAGGGCCTGATCATCCAGAATGCGAACGCCTATCTCGACGGCGTCGGCGACATGCCCAAACAGGTCTTCCTGCCGCTGTGGGAAAAGCGCGATGCCGCCACCGAAGCGGCCGCGCGAAACTTCCTGAAGCCCGAAACGACCCGCTTCCAATATACGTTCGGCGCGCGCGATCCGGAGGCCATCAGCCCGGACAATTGGACGATCGACCAGGCCCTGCTCGATCGCCCCGGCACCGACGCCTATCAGCTCGACCTGCTGGAAAACTACAAGACCAACGTGGCGCTGTACGACAGCTGGCACGCCGCCTTCCGCAAATACCAGCCCAAGACGCTGATCGTCTGGGGAAAGAACGATCCGTTCTTCATCCCGGCCGGGGCGGAAGCCTTCAAACGCGATCTGCCCAAGGCGAAGCTGGTCTGGCTCGACGGCGGACATTTCGCGCTCGAGGAGAATGTTGCTCTCGTCGCGCACGAGATCGACCTCGCCTTTGCCGGCGAATAACGACGCCGGCAACGGCCGCCGGCGCTCCCCCCATCCTCCATCCGGAGGGCGCCGGCGGCCACCCCATCCCACCAAGCGCCGACCTGTAACGATCCGTCGGCGCGCCACGAATGGCTGAGAAGATGCCCCATCAAACACGCACCGTCATCGTCACCGGCGCGAGCCGCGGAATTGGCCGTGCCACCGCGCTTCGTCTGGCCGACGACTTCGACCTGGTCGCCCTGGTCGCGCGAAGCGAAGATGCCCTGGCCGATTGCGCCTCCATGATCGAACAATCGGGCGGCAAGGCGCTTGTCCTGGCCAGGGACCTGCGGCTGCCGGAAAACGCCGCGGCGGTCGTCGCCGCTGTCGCCGGCGTTACTGGCCGGATCGACGCGGTCGTGAACATCGCCGGCGCGGTGCCGCAAGCGAACCTGATGGCGCTCAGCGATGACGAATGGGACGATGGCCTGTCGATGAAATTCCACGGCGCACGGCGCCTCGCGCTGGCCGCCTGGCCACACCTCAAGCAATCGAACGGCGCGCTGGTGTTCATTTCCGGCGCCACAGCCGCTGTGCCGAGTGCCGCGCTGGCCGCCGTTTCAACCGTCAACGCGGCGATTGCCGCTCTGGCCAAGGCCTTTGCGGACCAGGGGCTGCTCGACGGCGTGCGCGTGAACTCGGTGCTGCCCGGCGCCGTGATGACCGGTCGCAGGCTGGCGATGATCGCGCGCTACGCGGAGGCACGCGGGCTCACGGTCGAGGACGCCTTGCTCCACTATTCGAGCGAAGCCGGCATCGCCCGTTTCGGCGAGCCCGAGGAAATCGCCGAACTGATCGCCTTTGCCGTCTCCCCCGCCGCCGCGTGGATGACGGGCACGGCGTTGCGGATGGATGGCGGCGAGACGCGGGCGGTATGAGCGACGACACGCCATCGCCGGCGATCGATGCGACCTCGGCTGCGCCCGATCGCGATCCGTCAGGTCGCGTCGCCGCGCTTCCGTCGCGGCGGGGCGCGATCGCTGCGATCGCCGTCGGCGCCGCGCTTCTTCCCGGCGCGGGCAAGGCGCTGGCCCATGGGCCGGTCGACGCCATTGCGTTCGACGGCTTTCCGATCTTCGACCCGCGCTCCGTGGTTCAGAAAGTGGTGGCGCTGGTGCCGGACCGCGGTCGCGACCTGGCACAGGCATGGTCGACCAAACTGTTCGGCAATAGCTGGCTGTATGCGGCTGCCGGCCAGTACGCCACGTTCGACGAGGTGGCCGACAATGCGCTGCGCTACGCCGCCGACGCGATGGGGTTGGTCCTGTCCGCCGCGGATCGACGGACGCTGGTCGCCGCTTATTCAGGCCTCGACGCCTGGCCGGACGTCAGGCCCGCCTTGCAGACGTTACGCGGCGCCGGCATCCGGCTCGCCTTTCTTTCCAACCTTGGCGAGGCGACGCTTCGCGCCAATATGGCGCGCAATGGACTGGACACGCTGTTCGACCACGTCCTCAGCACCGATCGCGTGCGCGCGTTCAAGCCTTCTCCCAAAGCCTATGCAATGGCGCTGGAGGCCTTCGGCTTGCCGAAATCGCGCATCGGCTTTGCGGCGTTCGGCGGTTGGGATGCAGCCGGCGCGGCCTGGTTCGGCTATCGCACAGCATGGGTCAATCGGCTCGGCGTGCCGCTCGAGCGCCTCGGCCCTGGGCCGGCCGTCGTCGGATCGGATATGACGGCCGTCCTGCGACTGGCGGCCCTGGCCTGATCGGCAGGAAGAAGGATCGTCGATGCGCGTCCTGCTCGTCCTGGCCCATGCCGAGCCCACCAGTTTCAACGGTGCGATGGCACGCGCCGGTGCCGCCGCGCTCGAAGCCGCCGGGCACGAGGTGATCGTGTCCGATCTCTACGCCATGGGATTCGACCCGGTGTCGGATCGGCGCAACTTCACCACTGTCGCCGACCCGGATCGCCTGGAGCAACAAGCCGAGGAAGCGTTTGCCAGCCGGCACGACGGCTTCGAACCCGCGCTGCAGGCGGAGATGGACAAGGTCGCGTGGTGCGACGCGCTCGTCTTCCAGTTTCCGATCTGGTGGCTCGGACTTCCCGCCATCCTGAAGGGTTGGGTCGATCGGGTTTTCGCGCTCGGGCGGGCCTATGGCGGCGGCCGGTGGTTCGACGGCGGCATGTTCGCGGGCAAGCGCGCAATGTGCGCGGTCACGGTGGGAGGATCGGAGGACGTCTATTCGGAGGCGGGAGTCTATGGCCCGATCGAACACATCCTCTTTCCGATCCATCGCGGAATATTCCAGTTCACCGGCTTCACGGTCGTCGAGCCGTTCGTCGTCTACGCGCCCGGCCGTGCCGACCTCGCGGGGCGCGAGCGGTATCTGGCCGCCTATGCCGGCCGCCTGCTCGGATTGGCGGAAGCGCCGACCCTGGCCGGCCCGAGCGGCGCCGATTATGACGGCCTGGTTCGCAAAGACCGGCGAACCGCCTCGGATTGACCGGACGCAGACGGTAGCCGAGCGGGGCTCGACCATGCCCCACGCCTCGACCGTCGCGGCGCGCGGCACGGCGAGGGAAAACGAGCGACCCTGGTGTAACCGGCGGCGGCGCTGCCGCGTATCCGTGGTGGGGACCGGCCGATCGGAAACCCCAGGGAGATGATCTGATGTACCGCAAGTTGTTCAAGCCGTTGGCCGTCGCGTTGCTGAGCGCAACGTCGATGTCGGCTATCGTCGCCGCGCCGGCCGCTCACGCAGGCGTCAAGGGATCGACCTCGGCGATCAACGTCGACGAACGCGGCGTTGCCCTCGGCGGCTACGATCCGGTCGCCTATTTCGACAGCGGCAAGCCGACCCGCGGGCTCGGCACGCTTTCGGCGTCCTATGGCGGCGCGCGCTATCTCTTCGCCAGCGCCGCGCATCGCAGGGCGTTCCTCGCCAATCCGCGCAAGTACGTCCCCGAATTCGGAGGCTTCTGCGCCACCGGGACGGCGTTTGGCGAAAAGGTCGATGTCGACCCCGAGACCGGCAAGGTCGTGAACGGCAAATTGTATCTCAACAACGGCTCCAAGGCGCTGCAGATCTTCAACCAGGATACCCCCGGGATCATCGGCAAGGCACAGGCCAATTGGCCCGTCGTCAAGGACAAGGCGTTTTGACCGTCCGCCGGCGACCGCCGGCGCGGCTGGCGGCGCTTGCCCTGACCGGCATGGCGCTCGCCGCCGCGTCGCCGGCCGCGCCGCGCGCGCGGCCGGCCGGCGCCACCGAGAAGGCGAGTCCGTCCGCCCTGCCGCCGATCATGCAGGCCGACGGCTCGCGGCTGGCGGTCGGCGCGTCGCGAGGCAAGATCGTCCTGGTCAATTTCTGGGCGAGCTGGTGCGGCCCCTGTCGCAAGGAACTGCCGAGTCTGGATCGCCTGGCCGCGGCGCGCCCGGACCTGGTCGTCATCGCGGCGTCGGTCGACGCCGACCGCAGCGAGGCGGTCAGCGCCTTCGCCGGCCGCTATCCGCACCTGAGGCTGGGCTTCTCCGATCTCGCGACGGTGCGCCGCTACGGCGCGCTGGGCATGCCCTATTCGGTGCTGCTGGCGAGAAGCGGGCGCGAGGCGGCACGCGTGCCGCGCGCACTCGCCTGGGACGGTCCAAAGGGAGCCGCGGTCCTGCGCAGAGCAGGCTGAGCCTGTTCCCTCGATCGACAGCGCCATGCCGTGCCGATGGCGGCATGCGCGGGCGTCATCGAACCCATAACCAGCCGCCATTTCACTCTCCCGGCGCGGCGCCCGATAGCTCAGCGCGCACACGACAGGAGATTTTATGAACCGACTGATCATCCTCGCACCGCTGGCCGCGGCACTTACGCTTGCCGTCCCCGCAGTCCATGCCCGTCCCGCCGGACCGCAATCCCCCGTCGCGCAGCCCGTCGCGGCAGCCGATGGGGTGGTACGGTTGCGCAGCGCCAACAGCTTCGACGATACGGTTGCGCGGCTGAAGGCGGACGTCCAGGCCAAGGGCATCCGCTTCTTCGACGCGATCGACCAGAGCGCTCTCGGCGCCTCGGCCGAGCTGAAGATTCGACGCTCGACGCTTGTCCTGTTCGGCAATCCGCCGCTTGGCGTCCAGTTCCTCCAGTCGAACCCTTATGCCGGTCTCGACTGGCCGGTCAGGATGCTGGTGATCGAAGACGCCGATGGCAGCATATGGGTGGCGTGGACCGATTTCGGTTTCATCGCCGAGCGGTACGCGATCACCGACAAGGCGGCGCAATTCAAGATGGCAGGCGAGGTCGCGGGCTCGATCGCGACGGCCGCCACGACGCGGTGATGACCGCAACGCTGTTCGCGATCGCGCTCGCTTCCGCCGCGCTGATGGGTCTCGCCATCCAGCGCGGCGCGACCTGTATGGTCGCCGCGGTCGACCAGGCGGTGAGCGAGCGGCGCTTCGGCCGTGCATTGGCGCTCGGCGAGGCGGCCTTGTGGGTCGGCGGATTGATCGCGCTGGCGCAACTGGGCGGGCTGCTGCCGACGCCTCCCGGGCAATATGCGGCGAGCGGCTGGACGGTCCTCGGCGGCGTGCTGCTCGGGCTCGGCGCCTGGATCAACCGCGCCTGCGTGTTCGGCGCCGTCGCGCGGATCGGTTCGGGGCAATGGGCGTGGCTCGGGACCCCGATCGGCTTCTTCATCGGTTGTCTGGTTCCGGTCGCCCGCCCCGACGTGGTCGGCCATCCCGCACCCTTCGCGAACGCCGCGCCGGTCGCCCTCGCTTTCGCCGCGCTGGCGCTGTGGCGGCTCGTCGAAGCTGCCCGCGCGCCCGGCGTCCTTTCGCACCTCTGGCACCCGCATCGCGCCACGTTGCTGATCGCGATTACTTTCGTCTCGACGCTGCTGACGGTGGGCCTCTGGGCTTATACCGACGCGCTTGCCGCCATCGCCCGCGCAATGGACGCGCGGATCGGACTGCGGGGCGCCATGGTCCTGGCGCTGCTCGGCGGCGCGATTATCGGCGGCTGGTTCGCCGGCAAATTGCGGTGGGAAATGCCGACACCTGCCGCTGTGCTGCGTTGCCTTGCGGGCGGCGCGCTGATGGGTGTGGGCGGGATGCTCGTGCCGGGCAGTAATGACGGCCTGATCATGGTCGGGCTGCCCCTGGGCCAGCCGCACGCCTGGATCGCCGTACTCACCATGATGCTGACGATCGCCGCGCCGATCGCGCTTGCGCGGCACGTCCGCCGGCCGGCCGTCGCCTGAGGGGGACCGCCGGCCGGATCGGGCCGCTCTGGTCCGATTTACCGATCGATGGTATGGTTGCGACTGCGCCGCCCGGGGACCGACGCCGATGGAAATGCAACAAGTCCGCTATTTCGTCGCGCTCGCCGAGACGCTCAATTTCACGCGCGCGGCGGACCAGTGCAACGTCAGCCAACCCGCGCTGACGCGCGCGATCCAGCAGCTCGAACACGAATTCGGTGGCCCGCTGTTCCATCGCGAGCGCAACAACACGCACCTTTCGGAGCTGGGGCGGATGATGCTGCCCTATCTCGAGACCGTCCACGCCTCGACCCAGGCAGCGAAAGCCGCCGCCAGATCGGCGAAGAAGATCGAGAATGTGACGATGACCCTGGGCGCGATGTGCACCATCGGTCCCCAGCTGATCGCCGATCTGATCGTCCGGTTCCAGGCCGAGCATCCCGACATCGAGGTCAACGTTATCGATGGCGAAGCGCGCGCGATGATCGAGAAGCTCGAAAAGGGCGATCTCCATCTCAGCATCGTCGGCGTGCCCGAGGAATTGCCCGACACCCTCCACCAGGTACCGGTGTTCAGCGAACGCTTCGTGATCGTCATCCCGCGCAACCATCCCTGGGCGGAGAAGAACGCGATCCGCGTCGCCGAGCTGCACGGTGAGCCCTATGTCGGGCGGACCAATTGCGAGGTGTTCCAGATGGTGACGCAGGATTTCGCGCGCCGCGGGGTCACCACCAAGAAGGTGTTCAGCTCACCGCGTGACGACTGGGTGCAGAAGATGATCAAGGCCGGGCTGGGTTTCGGCTTTTTCCCCGAATATTGCGTCACGGATCCCGACCTGGTCGTGCGGCCGCTGATCGAGCCCGAATATTCGCGCACGATCTATCTGGCGACGGTACGCGGCCGGCCGCATTCGCCCGCGATCGGTGCGTTCGTGCGCGAGGCGCGGCGTCACAGCTGGCCGTCGCTCGACACCTCGACCTCGCAGGGCTGACAAAGCGGGTCGCGCTCGACGAGCAGGTCGTGGCATTCCGCCAGCGCCCCCAGCGCCACCGGAATCCCGGCGTGCGCCGCGCTCTGGATCAGGACTTCGGTAAGTTCGACCTTGCTCCAGCCGAGATGCAGCGCGGCGGCGATCTGGGCGCGAAGCTGGTCCGGCCGGGCTGGGTTCGCAGCGTGCATGGCTACCGCGACGAGCAGGCGCGATTTGAGGTCGAGGCCGGGACGGGCGAGGATCTCGCCATAGGAAAAACCGACCGCCAGGCGGACGAAATCGGGCGCGACCTCCGCGGCCCGGTTGCGCAGGTGATCCTGCCCGGCGCCGGTCTTCGCCAGCACGTCCAGGCCTGTACGATAAGGATCGGTCACATCGAAATTCCGTGATCAGAAGGGGAGACGCGGCGCCCGCATTCGCTGTCGGGCACCGCGCCGGGGCGCACCGGATGGGAGGGGGAGGATCCGGAGCGCCCAGGGAGTCAGTCGCGCGCCTTGACGTCGGCCGACAACAAGACCGCGGGGACCTTGCCGCTGTTCTTCCACCAGTGCGAGATGCCGTCCGACTCGCTCGCGATCTCGCCCGTCTTGTGCAGGATGCCGACCGCGCAGGTGCTGCGATATTCGGTGACGCTGCCCGACACGACGATGATCAGCGCCGGGCGACCGGCATGACTGTGGAGCGGCACGATGCCACCTGGCTGGACGACCAGGCGGCGCATGCGCAGGTCGCGATTGTCGACGTTGATTTCCTTCTGCAGATCGACCGACCCGATCACCGTGTCGGTGACCTTGACCGGCGCGGTCGGCGCACCGGCCAGCGGGTTCGCGCCGGTCTGACCGGCAGGGCAAGTGCCGGCGAATGCGGGTGTGCCGGCCAGCATGGCGGCGGATGCGGCGAGGATCGCCGTCCAGCGGATATTGAGTGTCATTGCGTTCATTCCTTCCGAGATTTGAAAAGCATGTCACGGGAGGCGGCGCAGCCGGCTCAGGGGGCTTGGGGGGAAGGGTTGGCCGGAGCGGGCCGCATCCCGTGACGTGCCGAAAAATACGGGCGGACGGGGATTGGGGACATTCGATTGTCCGCATGGTTTCCATGCACGACCGGCATTTCAGTCGTTGCGCGCAAGACGGCACTCTTGAGCCAATCACGCTCAAGGAGATTTGCCATGACCGTTCCGCCACCGGCCGAACGAACCCCTGAAAGGCCGCTCACCGGCCGCGTCGCGATCGTCACCGGATCGACCAGCGGCATCGGCCTGGGCATCGCCCGCGCGCTCGCCGAAGCCGGCGCCGACATCGTCATCAACGGCCTGGGCGATGCGCAGGCGATCGAGGCGACCCGCGCGAGCCTTGCCGATGCCTATAACGTCCGCGCCGTTTATGACGGCGCCAACCTGATAGACCCCGCGGGCGCCGTCGCGATGGTGGAACATGCCGTCGCCGCGCTCGGCCGCGTCGACGTGCTGGTCAATAATGCTGGCATCCAGTTCGTCAGCCCGATCGAGAACTTCCCGGCGGAGAAATGGGACGCGATCCTCGCGCTCAACCTGTCGGCGGCGTTCCACGCGATCCGGACCGCATTCGGTCCGATGAAGGCCGCCGGCTGGGGCCGGATCATCAACGTCGCCTCCGCGCACGGCCTCGTCGCCTCGCCTTTCAAGAGCGCCTATGTCGCCGCCAAGCACGGCATTGTCGGCCTGACCAAGACCGTGGCGCTCGAAGGCGCAAGGGCAGGCGTCACCTGCAACGCGATCTGCCCAGGCTATGTCTGGACGCCGCTGGTCGAGAACCAGATCGAGGACACCGCCAGGGCACGCGGGATCAGCCGCGAGGACGTGATCGAGACCGTGCTGCTCGCCGCCCAGCCGAGCAAGAGTTTCGCGACCGTCGAGGAACTCGGCGCGCTCGCGGTATTCCTCTGCTCCGACGCGGGCCGATCGATCACCGGCGCCGCGCTGCCGGTCGATGGCGGATGGGTGGCGCAATGAACGCGCCCTGGCCCCGCCCGCGCGAGGGGCGGCAGCTCCGCCCCGACCTCGCCGCTTATTATGCGATCCGCCGGGTGAGCCCGGATCGGCTCGACCGCGTCGATCCGCCCACGCTCGGCGTGCTCGCCGAGCTGGCCCGCCATGGGAGGCAGGGATGAGCCGCCAGCACGTCGTCATCGTCGGCGCCGGGTTCGGCGGGCTGGCCGCGGCGCGCGCGCTGGCACGGGCCAAGGTCGACGTCACCTTGATCGACCGGCGTAATCATCACTTGTTCCAGCCGTTGCTGTACCAGGTGGCGACCGCCGGCCTGTCGCCGGCGGACATTGCAGCCCCGATCCGCTCGATCCTACGCGGACAGAAGAACATCCGCGTCGTGCTCGACGCCGTGATCGGAATCGACCGCGAGGGACGCCGCGTCATCCTCGCCGAAGGACGGCCGGTCGCCTATGACCGGCTGATCATCGCGACCGGCGCGCGGCACAGCTATTTCGGTCGCGACGACTGGGCGCAGCACGCGCCCGGGATCAAGACGATCGACGACGCGACCGCGGTGCGCCGCAAGGTGTTGCTGGCGCTCGAGCACGCCGAAACCGAGAGCGACCCCGAGCGCCGCAAGGCGCTGCTGACCTTCGCCGTCATCGGTGGCGGGCCAACCGGCGTCGAGATGGCGGGCGCTATCGCCGAACTCGCGCGGCGATCGGTGTCGAAGGACTTCCGGTCGATCACGCCGCGTTGCTCGCGCGTGCTGTTGATCGAGGCGGGACCGAGGCTGCTCGGCACCTTTCCGCAGCCGCTCGCGGACAAGGCGCGCGCCGCGATCGAGGAACTCGGTGTCACCGTTCTCACGGGCAAGCCTGTCGAGGCGATCGCGGACACCCATGTCGACATCGCCGGCATCCGCATTCCAACGCATACGGTGATCTGGGCGGCAGGCGTCCAGGCATCGCCCGCGTCGACCTGGCTCGACACGCCCGCCGACCGTGCGGGACGCGTGGTGGTGCGGCAGGACCTGACCGTCCCCGGCTATCCCGAAATATTCGCGATCGGCGACACGGCGGCATTCCTCCGCCCCGATGGGCGTCCGCTGCCCGGAATCGCGCCAGCCGCCAAGCAGCAGGGCAAGCACGTCGCCAGGCAGATCGCGCGCGGACTGTCCCTGCCGTTCCGCTATCGCGACTTCGGCAATCTTGCGACGATCGGGCGCCATCGCGCGGTGATCGATTTCGGGCGCGTGCAGCTGTCGGGCACCATCGCCTGGCTGCTCTGGTGCACCGCGCACATCTTCTTCCTCGCCGGATATCGCAACCGCCTCGCGGTCGGCGTCCACTGGCTGTGGAACTACCTGACTTTCGAACGCGGCGCCCGGCTCATCACCGGCGACGCCACCCCCCGATAAGGAGAATGATCATGGCTCGTCCAAGCCTTCACGACGAATTACGCGGCCACGGCCAGCAAGTACTGGTGCTTCAGGGCGGCGGCGCGCTCGGCGCCTATCAGGTCGGCGTCTATCAGGCGCTGCATGAGGCGGGCGTCGAACCCGACTGGGTGATCGGCACGTCGATCGGCGCGATCAATGCCGGGATCATCGCCGGCAGCAAGCCCGGCGAGCGGATGGACCGGCTGAGCGAGTTCTGGAAGCGTGTCGAACACGGCCATTTCTTCGAATCCGTCCTGCCAACCGAGCTGTCCAACCTGTGGCGCAACTGGACGACGATCTGGGGCGGACTTCCGGCCTTTTTCGATCCCAATCCGATGGCGTTCCTGGGCCCGCATGCGACGCTCGGGCCCGAGCGGGCAGGCTATTATTCGGTCGACCCGATGCGCGAAACGCTCGCCGACCTGATCGATTTCGACCAGGTCAATGGCGACACCGTTCGACTGACCGTCGGCGCGTCGCGCGTGACGTCGAGCGAAATGGTCTATTTCGATTCGCGCGACATGCCGCTCGACCTGCGTCACGTCATGGCCTCGGGCGCCCTGCCCCCGGCCTTTCCGGCGGTGCGGATCGACGGCGAGCTCTATTGGGACGGCGGGATCCTGTCGAACACGCCGGTCGAGGTCGTGTTCGACGATAATCCGCGCCGCGATTCGATGGTCTATGCGGTGCATATCTGGAACCCGCACGGCGCCGAGCCCGAGACGATCTGGGAGGTGATGAACCGCCAGAAGGACGTCCAATATTCGAGCCGCGCGGCAAGCCATATCAAGCGCCAGCGCCAGCTCCACCGGCTGCGCCACGTCATCACCGAATTGTCGGCATTATTGCCGGCCGAGCAGCGGCAGACGCCCGAGGTGGCCGATCTCGCCGCCTATGGCTGCCCGACGCGGATGCACGTCATCCGCCTGCTCGCCCCGGCGCTCGACTGCGAGGATCATAGCAAGGACATCGATTTCTCGCCCGCCGGTATCCGCGCGCGCTGGGACGCCGGCTATGCCGACACGATGCGCACGCTCGAGGCAGCGCCATGGCGCGGTCCGGTCGATCCGCTCGAGGGGTTCGTGCTGCACGAGGCGATGGGTGGCGAAATGGTCCGCACGTCGGCGGCCGGCTGACGCTTTCTGCATCGAAACCATGCGCTCTGGGTAGCGGACGCCGCGGCTCTTTCGGGCGACACCGTCATCCGCACCCCCGGTGCGCCGAACCCATCGAAAGGACACGAGATGAAGACCGTCAACCTCGCTCTCACCGCTGCCGTGCTGACCGCGCTCGGCACGGCCGCCGCCAATGCCGGCCCGGTCAAGCCCCAGCCCAACAAGGACAAGTGCTACGGCATCAGCCTGGCGGGCAAGAACGACTGCAAGGCAGGCGCCGGCACCAGCTGCGCGGGCACCAGCCACGTCAATTATCAGGGCGATGCCTGGAAGTATGTCGCCAAGGGCACCTGCGCCAAGATCCAGACCCCCAAGGGTCCCGGCTCGCTGACCCCGAAGCGCTGAGCCATGACCCGCCCGACCGCTGGCGTGGCGTTCAAGCCACAACATTTCGACGAGGCGATCGCCGCGCCGGCGGCCGGTTTGTGGTTCGAGGTCCATGCCGAGAACTACATGGTCGCGGGCGGCCCGCGACTGACGATGCTGGCGGCCTTGCGTGAGGCGCGACCCTTGTCGCTCCACGGCGTCGGCCTGTCGCTGGGTAGTGTCGAACGGCCCGACCCGGCGCATCTCAAGGCGCTGGCGAACCTGGTCGACCGGTTCGATCCTTTCCTCGTATCCGAGCATCTCGCCTGGTCGCGGATCGGCACGCGATGCCTGCCCGATCTGCTGCCGGTGCCTCGGACCGGCGAAGCGTTGCTCACCGTCTCGCGCAATATCGATATCGTTCAGGAAGCGCTCGGCCGCCCCATCCTGATCGAGAATCCGGCGCACTACGTCGCGCTCGACGCGATGTGGAGCGAGCCCGATTTCCTTGCCGAGATCGTGCATCGCACCGGCTGCGGCCTCTTGATCGACGTCAACAACGTCGCGGTCGCCGCCAACAATCTCGGCTATAACGCCGAACGCTATCTCGCCGAGCTGCCGCATGGCGCGATCGGCGAGATCCACGTCGCCGGGCATTCGGAGGACCCGTTGCTCGGCGCGCACCTGCTGATCGACAGCCATGACGCGCCCGTGTCCGACCAGGTCTGGGATCTGCTCGCAGCGCTCCTCGAGCGCAGCGGCGAACGCCCCGTGCTGCTCGAACGCGACGGCAATGTCCCCGACTTCGCCGACCTCATGGCCGAGCGCGATCGCGCGGCCGCCATTCTCACCCGAAAGGTCCCCGAACATGCCTGATCTCGCCACCTTCCAGCGCGATTTCGTCAACGCGCTCGACGGCCACCGTGCCGGTCATCCCTTGCTCGCCGTCTATCGCAACACCGCCTTCAAGGGCGCGATCGACGCACTCTCCGACAATTATCCGACAATCGTGATGATCCTGGGGACGAGCGCCTTCGTCGCCCTCGCCGCTGACTTCGTCGCCGCGTCACCGCCCGACAGTCCAGTCCTCGCCGCTTATGGCTCCGGCTTTGCCGACTGGCTCGAGGCGCAACCGATCGCCCAGGCGCTGCCCTATCTCTCGGGCGTCGCACGGATCGACCGGCTGCGGACCGAGGCGCATCTCGCCGCCGAAGGCCAGCTGCTCGACCCGGCGGATTTGGCCGCGATCTCGGCCGAACGATGGTCGAAGAGCGCGGCCGCGCTCCATCCCGCTACCCGCTTCGGCTGGTTCACCGTGCCCGCCCCGTCGATCTGGCTCGCGCATCTCGACCCCCATGCCGCCGAGATCTCGCCCGCATGGCGCGCCGAGGGCGTGCTGCTCACCCGGCGCGACGGCGCGGTGATCGCGCAACGCATCGGCGCCGCCGCGCATCGCATCCTGTTCGGCCTGCGTCTGGGGGAGACGATCGGCCAGGCCGCCGCCGCCGCGGCGGGCCTCTACCCGGACGCCGATATCACCGGCGCGTTCCGCGACATCCTCGCTTCGGGCGCGCTTTCCTCGCTCAAGACCAAGGGATTCTGACCATGCTCGACACCACCACCCCGCTAGCCGCCGCTCCCGACGTCGCGCGGCGCAACCCGTTCGATCGCTTCGCCGACTTGGCCGAAAAGGCGCTGCCCATGTCGCTACTGTTGCTCGTCCAGCGTTTCGGGATCGCGGCGGTCTTCTTCCTGTCGGGCCGCACCAAGGTCACCGGCTGGTTCACAATCACCGACGATGCGTTCGAGCTGTTCCGCACCGAATATGCGCTGCCGCTGGTCCCGCCGGAGATCGCAACCTATGCCGCGACCTTCTCCGAGCATTTCTTCCCGGTGCTGCTCGTGCTCGGCCTGTTCACCCGCTACGCGGCACTGGCGCTGCTCGGCATGACGCTCGTCATCGAAATCTTCGTCTATCCCGACGCCTGGCCGACGCACCTCAGCTGGGCGGGGCTGATGCTGCCGATAATAGCGTTCGGCGGCGGACGGATCGCGTTCGATCGGCTGCTCGGGATCAAGTGAGGTGACCGGCCTCACTATCCCTGTAGCATGCTGCCCTCCGAAGGCAGAGGCCACAGGTTCGAATCCTGTCGGGTGCGCCAGTTTTTTAATGGCTTTCCAGAATTGTTGACGACCACGCCAATGACGGTCGCCTAGAGCGGCAGTAGCGTGCCCAGCCTCGATTAGTCGGCGAGTTCGGCAAGTACGCCACCCCAGCATCGAAGCGGCTGCGTTGGCGGTCGAGGGTCCCGGGGCGGGACGTGTTTTCGCCGGGCGTTCAGGACAGATCAGGGTGCGAGAACTGGAGAAGCCCGACAGTTGGTCCGAATAGCGGTTCTCAGTCTCATAGGCTCAACGCTCGAGGTCGGCGGAAACCTTCGCGGCAGCGCTGGCGAACAGGAAGCCTGCAGGATACAATGCCGCCGTTACTGCCGCCAAGGCATATCGCAGGCCTGACGCGCCGCCTATGTGGTTTGCTAACTGGTCGCTCAGGACGCCAACCGCCACGGGTCCGAGCGCCAGACCCACGAGGTTGGCGACAAACAGCGCCGCCGCGACGGCGGTGACCCGTCGCGACGAACCACAAACGGCATGCAGCAACGCGTACATTGGCGGATAGGCGGCTCCCACGACGAAGCTGCCGCAGAACAGCAGCACGATCATCACCCGAGGCGAGGGGACGAGGACGGACGCCTGCAGAAGCCCGGCAATGAGGATCAGTCCCGCGGCGGGTATCCAGCCGAGCCAACGCGGGTCCCTCTTGGACAGGCGATCGGTTAGGACGCCGCTGACGAGATTTCCGGACAGGCCGCCGACTGCCGTGCAAAGGCCGGCGATAGCCCCCGCTTCGCCGATGGATATGCCATGGATACGGTTCATGAAGGACACGAGGAAAGTCATCGGTCCGAACGCCACACCGAAGAACAGGGCCATGGCGGCAACCGTCCTGACGTAGCTCGGCTTGCCGCCGAGCGCCCTGACCGTCGCCCAGAATGGCTCGACGGCCGGCGGGACGGCGGCCAATGTTCGGGGTTCGCTCAGAATGCCGAACGCCAGCGGGGCGAGAAGCAGTCCAGCCAGGCCGCCAGCCACGAACATGGCGCGCCAACCGAAGTTTTGCGTGACCCACGCCCCGCCGGCGATGCCGAAAAGGTTGCCGAGGGTCATCGATACCATAAAGATCGCGATCGCCTTCGCTCGCTGGCTAGGCGGGAAGTAATCGGCCAATAGGCTCTGGGCGGGGGCCATCGCCCCCGCCTCGCCGGCACCGACGCCGATCCGAAACAGCGCCAGCTGCCAGAAACTCGTGGCGAACCCGCAGAGAGTGGTCATCGCGCTCCAGACGGTGAGCGCGCCGGTCACGATCAGCTTGCGGTCGCTCCGGTCCGCCCATCGGGCCACCGGGAGACCCAAGGTGACATACAGGACAGCGAACGAAGCCCCGCTCAGGATGCCGAGCATGCTGTCGGTCGCGCCGAACTCCTTCTTGATCGGTTCGAGCGCCACGCCGATCATGCTCCGATCGAGATAGCTCGACGTCGATACGAGGAGCAGGATGAGCAGCATCAGAGCGCGTCTTGCGGGACTGTAGGCAGTCGAGGGATGTGCGGCATCGTCGGTCTCCCCGTCCGCAGATCCTTCGGTCCGTGCCACAGCAGCGTCTGCGCCCGCGACGGGCGGCGATTGGACGGTGCCGATCGGCTGGTCAGCCGCAAGCCCGCCACGGGACGACGCGCGGCTCATCCCCGCCCAGGCCCCGCCGCATGCAGCGGCACGTGCGCGTCGGTCATCGTTGCGCAAAGGGAGATCGCGGTGAGCCGCGGCCGTTGGGAAGTGCGCCGGTCGCTGTGGCGACCGGCGCGAGGTTGGGCGCTCTGAAGAGGTTCGAGACGCCGGTGAAACATGGAAAACTCAAGTCGCGACGACCACCGCTCCCTCGCTCGACGTGCGAAAGGTCGCCGCACTCCTCGCCGCAAGGTCGCCCAAGCGGTGCGAAAGGGGCCCGGAGGCAGCGCACAAACAGGGGCCCGCACCTCGCCGATGCCCAACGGCGAGCCGGTGATGAAGTAGAGCCCGGAGCGCAGGTCGAACGCGCCAGCGATGCCCGGTCCCATCACGCGCCAGCCTTCAATGCGAAGTCCCATGCCGCGTCGGCCAGCGCGCCGACACGCGCCGCAGTCTTCTCCGCCTGAGCGTTCGAGGCGGTGCCGAGTTGGATGCGCCGCTTGATTCCCTGGGTGATGCCGGTCAGCCGGAACAGGTTGTAGGCGAAGTACCAGTCGAGGTCGGGCACGCCGTCCCGCACCGTCGCCGCGCAGTAGCGCTCGACCATCTCGGTCATCGTCGGGATGCCCGTGTCCGAGCCGGTCATCCCCAGAACGCCGGCGTTTCCCTCTGGCCGCGTCACCCAGCACAACAGGAAGTAGCTGAAGTCGGCGAGGGGATCGCCAAGCGTCGAGAGCTCCCAGTCGAGCACCGCAATCACCTGCGGGCCGGCGCCCGCGAAGATCAGGTTGTCGATGCGGTAGTCGCCGTGGACGATCGAGGTGCGGGTCTGCTCGGGCACAGTGCGCGGCAGCCACTCGATCAGCCGCTCAACCGACGGCAGATGCTCGGTCTCAGCCGCCTTGTACTGCTTCGTCCAGCGTGCGACCTGGCGTTCGAAGTAGTTGCCCGGGCGACCGTAGTCGCCAAGCCCCACCGACCGATAATCGACCTCGTGTAACTGGGCGAGTGTGTCGACCATCGCATGGTAGTGCGCCGTGCGCTCGGCTGGAGTGACGTCCGGCATGGTGCCGTCCCAGAGGGTGCGGCCCTCCACCATCTCCATCACGTAGAAGGGCGCGCCGATCACACCGTCATCCTCGCACAGGCCATGGGGCGGCGGCACGGGGAAGCCGGTCGGCTGGAGCGCGGCGATGACGCGGTATTCGCGCTCGATGGCGTGCGCGGAGGGCAGGATTGGCCCGAACGGCTTGCGGCGCAGCACATAGGAGCGGTCCGGCGTGTCGATGCGATAGGTCGGGTTCGACTGGCCGCCCGCGAACTTGGAGCAGGTCGACGGGCCGCTGAAGCCGTCCGCGTGGTCGCTCATCCAGCCCGCCAGGCTTTCAAGGTCGAACGCGTCCCTTTCGGCCGCTTCGGCCGCGGCCACCGAGACGGTCTGCGCGTCGCCATCTTCGAACATGGCTCCCCTAGCCAATGTGGCGACGCCGCGGGGAGTGTTGTGGCGTTCCGCCGGGAAACAGGGTTGGCGTGTCTTGCAGTCGAGACGTCACAATGCTCCCCTCGCTCCAACGCATCTTGCGACTATAGGCCAGCGCGGTCCGCCAGGCGTTGACCCGATGCGCAGACGACGGGGGACATTAAGCGCCGCCTCGCGACGCCACGCAGTGCTTGGCAGCGCACGATGAGGCACAGCGCTCGGCCGTCGGCTTTCAGACTAGGGAATGCCCCGAACCGCAGATGATCTCACATGCGGCGGCTGCGTATGTGGCGAGAGCCGAGGTCGGCGATGTCCGTCACGCCCATTAGCGTCATGGTCCGCTCGAACTCCTCGGCCAAGAGGCTGAGGACACGGTCCACCCCGGCCTCACCGGCTGCCGCGAGACCGTAGAGGTAGGGCCGTCCGATCGAGCAGCCGCTGGCGCCGAGCGCCAGGGCCTTCACCACGTCCGAGCCGCGGCGGACCCCGCCGTCGCATATGACGTCCGGCTACCCGCCTATCGCGTCCCGCACGGCCGTAATCTGGTCTATGGCTGCCGGAGCGCCGTCGAGCTGGCGTCCGCCGTGGTTCGAGACGATGACGCCAGTCGCCCCCGACGCGATCGATCGCCGAGCGTCCTCGGGGTTGCTCACGCCCTTGATCGCGAGCGGACCGTTCCACTCGGCGGCGAGCCACTCGACGTCGCGCCAGGTCACCGTCCTGTCAAACTGCCCGCCGATATAGTCGAAGAGGCTCATCGGCCCCGACGCGAGTGCATGCACCCGGTGGCTCACATTGGCGAGATCGAACTTGGAGCCGGACAGCGCGGCCAACGACCAGGAGGGATGCAGGGCGAAGCTCGCGAGCGACCTCAGCGTCAGTCGCGGCGGCAGGGACAGGCCGTTGATCCTGTCGCGTTCACGGTTGCCCGCCACCGGGGTGTCCACCGTCAGGGTCAGCCCGTGGAACCCGGCGTCCCTGCAGCGGGCGACGAGCTCGCGCGTCAGTCCGCGATCACGGAAGACATATATCTGGAACACCTTCGTTCCGCCGCAGACCTCGGCGACGTCCTCCAGGCGGGTCGTGCCCATCGTCGATAGGCTGTATGGAACGCCATGCCTGGCGGCGGCGCGGGCGACCGCTCGTTCGGCGCCGTCATGGAACACGCGGTTCAGCCCGGTGGGCGAAAGCATAAGCGGCCATCGCACCTGCTGGCCGAACAACTTCGTCTGCGCGCAGACGTTAGAAACGTCGTTAAGGACGGATGGGATCAGTTCGTAGCCGTCGAACGCCGACACGTTGCGGCGCAAAGACACCTCATCGTCCGCCCCGCCGTCGATGTATTCGAAGATTGGTCGCGGAAGGCGCTTACGAGCGAGGGCGCGCAGGTTGCTCACGTTGACGACGCGCTTCAGCGACATCGGCCGCGCGCTCCTGGTCCGATGCTTTCGTACTCGATCATCCGTCGCATCGCCGATCCCCTTTTCGCGTCATGCAGCGTCATCACCCGACCGTCCTGCCGTGGAGCGGTGCGACACCGACCGCATTCCTCCGCGTTTCGAAGGGCCGACACGCGCAGCCGCGGAACCGGCCATTCGCCGCACGGGATTGGATGCCCCATGCGTCACTCTAATGGTGGTGGTTCAACGCCGTAGAGTTGCTGGAATTCGGCGGCGTAGGGTGCGTATGATGCCTTGAAGGCGGCTTCGTTGTGCAGCATCTCCGCCACGAGACTGTCGGTCCCCGCCCTCCACAGCCTGGACATAACCCACATGCTCTCCGTGCGGCGGCTGCCGGAAACCAGTCTTATCTCACGGTCGACCTCATAGTCGTGCCCAGCCAGCACTGGACCCTGGAGGAGGCGCACCTCGAGATCCGCGTAGAGTGCGACCACAGGCTCCCGCTTGCGGAGTTCGCTGGTTCGCGGCGCGCTCTCAAACAGGACGCTCACCATTTCCAGCGGGAGGACCGGAGCACCCCATTGATTCTCCGCGCTCTCGTGCAGCGGGCATCGTTCCGTGATCGCCGCCAGCTTCTGGTTGAGGCTGAACGGGTAGAGGTCGCCGATCCTTGCGTCGGCATCGATCCGCACCGGCTGGCGCCTGGACGTCGCGCCGACAAGGAGATCCGAATGGATGACGGGTGTGTCCAATGGTGTAAGGCTGGCCAGGCGTCGGCGTAACGCGGAGCCGTCGCCGGCCGCGCCGACCGATGCAGACCCGCGAAGGACCTCGGTCCCGTCGTCGCGCTCCAGCCACATGGTCGCCGTGTCGGGGTCCGACCGGTCCTGCCGCAGATACGCCTTGAGCCGTTCCCCGGCGAAGGCGGGCGCGCGGAAATGCGAGGAGATGCAGCCGCTCTCGAACCATCGGCCTCCCCACAGCCTCTCGGCCAGGGGCTCGAACTGAGTGAAGTGCGTCGGTCCCTCGATGGTACCGCCCTTGAAGCCCAGCGCCTGCGCGGTTCCATCGTCGTGGATCGAGCCGGCGGCACTGACCACCTGATCGTGCAGCATCTGAGCCGGCGACCTGAACGGCCCCGAGAGCGTCCCATCCTGTTCGACTATCTGGGTGTGAAAGTACGTCATCGACGGTCGTCCCCCTGATTGATCGGCAGATCGGCGCCCAACCACCCGGAGATCGTCGTCCTCAAGGCTCCCAACCCCCCATCGAGACTCATTGCCGGGCGTGTCGCGTCACGCCCTTTTGAGGACCGGCCCGCACTGGCACCGATTTTGATCTGGGCTGCTGACCGTTTCCAAGCCTTCCCCCTGCCTCGCGCGCCGAGCTCGGTGAATGACCGAATGCGCAACGGGAGGGGACATTTAGATCACTAGCAGGCAGCGGCGGCTGGAAGCGCGACGCAAGCCTCGATCGAAGGCGCCGGGAGGTGCCGGCGCCGCCACTAGTGGTCCGGCGTCACCAGGTACTTCTCGCCGGTCGCCAGCGCGGTGTAGGCACGAAGAATGTCGAGATCGAGCGCCTCGCGTAGCGAGATGGTCCTCGCATAATGGCTCGCGAACGTCGTGGTCAGCTCCGCCAGGACACGATCCTGCATCTGGCCCCGCACCTTCGGGCCCACCTCCTCAAGGAACGGCATGAGCAGGTAGCCGCCGAGGTTCCATGCGAAACCCACACCGGCGGGAACCATGGTCGGAGACAGGTCCAGGCGGCCATAGACATAGACCTGGGTCCGCTGGTCCGAGCCATAGCGCGCATAGTCGTTCGCCCCGCGGTCCGCGGCGACGGACATCGCCGTGAGCACCTGGCCCGCCAAAGGACCGCCGCCGACGGCGTCGAATCCGAGTGTGGCGCCCGTTTTGGCGATGGCATCGATCAGGTCGCGCATGAAGTCTGGTGACGTCGAATCGACCACCTGCATCGCGCCGAGCCGCCGGAGGATATCCGCTTGCTCGGGCTTGCGGACGATGTTCACCAACGGGATGCCGTCCGCCAGGCAGATCCTGTTGAGCATCCGACCCAGGTTGGAAGCCGCGGCAGTCTGGACCAGCGCGGAATGTCCTTCCCTGCGCATCGTCTCGACGAACGAGAGCGAGGTCAGAGGATTAAGGAAGCAGGCGGCACCGTCATGCGCCGAAATGTCATCCGGCAGCGCCATGCACATCGATACGTCCAGCGTACGGTACTCGGCGAACATCTCGCCGCAAAGGCAGGCAACCCGCCGGCCGAGAAGCGCCTGGGCCGCTGGACTGGCCCCGGCGGCGATCACCGTACCGGCACCCTCGCTGCCTGCGGGCAACGACTGGCCGATCCGCCGGCGCATCGCCCGGAGCAGTCCCTTGGGAAGGTCGGTGGAGATGGTCGGGCGCGCCGGGGTGCCACCCTGAACGGCCTCCGACATGCTGGCCAAAGCGGTCAGCGAGGCAATGTCGGTCGGGTTCATCGGGGCCGCCTCGACGCGGACCAGGATCTGGTCGGGCCCCGGCGCCTCGACCGGCGTGTCCTCCAGCGAGAGGACGAGCCTAGCCTCCTCTGTGATGGTTGAGCGAAGCTGCAGGCCGGTCGCGGGCAGGTAGACCATCTCTTGAATTCCTCTTGCAGTGCCAGTCCGCCCGTCGGCGCGCGAGAGCGCACCGCCTTCTTGACCCGAAACGACGGCGAAGCGCGCTGACCAAGAGTTCAAGTGCGCGGGGATAGTTTGCGTCGTCCGCCCCCTAAGCATGAAGACGAAGGCGCACGCACCGTGCGTAAATTGTCCCGCCGGGGCGGCGCATACGACCATTTCGCCAAGGCCCGAGGCGTGGCCAAACGGTCTCGTGAAGAGCTTTCCCAAGGCAGAGCCCGTGCTGGCGCCATCGCTGAAACCGTTCATCCAGCGGGACGAGCAGGGTGCGCCATTTCTCGCCGGGTCGAAATGCAACGCATGCGGCCAAGTCTTCGTCGGCCAGCGCACCGCGTGCGCGCGCTGTACCGCCCGAGGACAGATGTCGCCGTGCCGGCTCGCGGAGAGCGGGAAGGTGTACGTGCACACCATCGTGCATCGAAGCTTCCCAGGAGTGCCCACCCCGTTCATCGACGTGATCGTCGACCTGCACGACGGCGCCTACCTCAAAGGTACGCTGCTCGGCGTCGAACCGGACCCCGGGAAGGCGTTCTTCGACCTTCCCGTGAAGGTCGTCTTCCTTGAGGAGGCGCCCGTGAACATGCCGGGCGCGCCTCATCTCACCTACGCGTTCGAGCCGGTGGGTTCATCTGACGAGGATAGCGACCATGGATGACGTCTACGTCGTCGGGATCGACATGATCAAATTCGGAAGGTTCCCCGACCGGGGCAATCCGAGCCTTGCCGCTGAGGCCGCCCTTTTGGCACTGGACGACTGCGGTCTGACCCTCAAGGACATGCAGGCGCTGTACTGCGGCAACGTCGGCGAAGCGGCGGGGATGGTCGGTCAGCGCATGCTGGCCAAGATCGGCCAGACCGGCATCCCCGTCACCAACGTATCGAACGCATGCGCATCCGGCGCCACCGCGTTCCGCGACGCGTGGCTGGCGGTCAAGGCAGGGATCTACGATGTCGTCCTGGCGGTCGGCGTCGAGCAGATGCCCAAGGGTTTGCTGGGCGGGGCCGGAGCCGGGCCCTCGACCGAAGGACTCATCGGCTCCAACTCGATGCCGGCGATGTTCTCGCATGTCGGTGTGGAGCATGCGCGACGCTATGGCACCACCTTCGAGGAGTTCGCCCTCGTATCGGTGAAGAACCACCATCACTCGACGCTGAACCCAAAATCCATGTACCGGCGGGAGACGCCGCTGCGGGAGGTCACGGAGGCGGAGATGATTGCCTGGCCGAACACAAAGCTCATGTGCTCGGTCAACGTCGACGGCGCCGCGGCCGCGATTCTCGTCTCCGATCGCAAGATGATGCAGCTGGGGTTGCACCGCCGCGCTGTGAAGGTGCGCGCGTCCGAGATGAGCTCCAACCCGTTCGCCGAGCGGCAGCTTGCCATGCCGGACTTCAGCGGCGCGACCCGGATTGCGGTCAGGGAGGCATATGAACGGGCGGGTCTTGGGCCGGAGGATGTCGACCTGGTCGAACTGCACGACTGTTTCGCGACCGCCGAACTGGTGCACTATGAGAATCTCGGTCTGTGCGGCGACGGAGAGGCCAGGCGGCTGATCCGCGACGGCGAGACCAGGCTTGGCGGCCGGATACCCGTGAACGTTTCCGGGGGCCTCCTCTCCAAGGGGCATCCGCTCGGCGCGACCGGAATCGCGAATATCTACGAGATATCGACTCACCTTCGCGGAGAAGCGGGAGACCGCCAGGTCGAGGGAGCGCGGATCGGCCTCACGCATGTCGTCGGTGGCGGGCCGGACATGGGCACGGCCTGCGCCATCCACGTGCTGGAGCGGGTCTGACGACGCGGTGGCCCGCACCGGCACGACCAGCGATTGGCGAGCCGCGCGACCGAAGCGATCGATAATCGCTCAAGGGTGAAGGTCTGGGAGAATGAATCTGTGAGCGACGCGCACCCGGCGAACTTCGTCATCGCACCGGTGATCAACGCGCTCGAGCGCGACCGGCAGCGACCCATCGTCGAGATGATCGGCGGCGCGCCGTGGACCGGCGGTGACATCCTCGAGGCGATCTCGACGCTGTCCCAGGCCTTGCGGAGCCGTGGCGCCCACAACGGTGTTCGAGTCGCGCTGCTGGCCGGTAATTCCGTCGAGGTGCTGCTGCTGGAGAACGCCATCCGCTTCGCCGGCGGGGTGCTGGTCTCCTTGCACCCCTTGGGATCCGCCGATGATCACCTCTTTGCCATTGATGACGCGGAGGTCGAACTTCTGTTGTTCGACCCGGTAAAGTTCGCACCGCGGGCGTCGGAACTCAAGGCGCGGAGCAGTCGCCTGAAATCCATCCTGGCGCTCGGCCCGTCCGAGATCGGTGTCGACCTCCTTGCGGAGGCGCAGGCGCTTCAGCCCAGGCCGCTTACCACGCCTCAGTTGGATCACACTGCGGTGATCAAACTCGCATATTCCGGTGGTACCACCGGCAGGCCCAAGGCAATCCCGCTTAGCCCACGCGGCTACACGGCGTGTTTGCAGATCATGCTGATGGACTGGGAGTGGCCCATAGAACCAAGGGTACTCGCCGTGGCCCCGCTCAGCCACGCCGGCGGAAGCCTTTTCCCGACGATGCTTCTCAAAAGCGGTACGATGGTGATCATGCCGAGCTTCGAAGCAGGCGCCGTGTTGAAGGCGATCCAGGACTACAAGATCACCTGCACCATGCTGGTTCCGACCATGATCTATGCGCTGCTCGATCACCCGGATTTCGACAAATACGACCTGTCGAGTCTCGAAACCATCTTCTACGGCGCCTCCCTGATGTCTCCGGTCCGGCTCAAGGAAGCGATCGAGCGGATCGGGCCGGTCTTTTTCCAATTCTACGCACAGACCGAAGCGCCGATGGCGGTCTTCATGCTGCGCAAGTCCGAGCATGATCCGAACAATCTGCAGCGCCTGGCGTCTTGCGGAAAGCCGACGGCGTGGCTCGATGTGGCGCTGCTCGACGACAACAGCCAGCCGGTCCCGGACGGTGAGCCGGGCGAGATCTGCGTGCGCGGCCCCCTCGTCATGGAGGGGTATCTCAACCAGGAAGAACTGACCAGGGAGACCTTCTCGGCTGGCTGGCTGCACACCGGCGACGTCGCCGTGAAGGATGCGGACGGGTTCTACCGGATCGTCGATCGCAAGAAGGACATGATCGTCACCGGCGGCTTCAACGTCTTCCCGAGCGAGATCGAGAACGTGATCGCCCGGCATCCGGCGATCGCTCAGGTTTGCGTATTCGGCACACCCGACAACAAATGGGGCGAAGCAGTGACCGCGGCCGTGGTGCTGCGAGCCGGGGAGAGCATCGACGCGGACACGCTGCGCGACCTGGTGCGCGAACACAAGGGCGCCATCCAGTCGCCGAAGCGGGTGGAGTTCCTCGACGCCATCCCACAAACCGCTGTCGGCAAACCCGACAAGAAGGCGCTCCGTCTGCGGTTCGCCGAGGTGTGAGCGACCGATCACGCCGCGCCACCGGAGAAGGCGGAGCGCCCGCCATTGCTATGTTCGGATGAGAAGGGAGACGGGAATGGAATTGAGCGGGGTCTCGGCGGTCGTGACAGGCGGGGCGTCCGGACTGGGCGAAGCGACCGCGCGCGCGCTTGCGGACGCAGGCGCACGGGTGGCGCTGTTCGATCTCAACGCGGAGCGCGCCGAGGCCATCGCCGCCGAGATCCGTGGCGTCGCGTGCCATGTAGACGTCGCCGACGAGGGGTCGGTCGATGCGGCGTTCGCCCGTGCGCGCGGAGCCATCGGCCAGGAACGGATCCTCATCAACTGCGCCGGCATCGGCGACGCCAAGAAGACCGCAGGGTTCAACCGCGCGACCGGCGCGCCGGAACACTTCCCGCTCGCCACATTCGAGCTGATCGTCCGCGTGAACCTGGTCGGCACCTTTCGCTGCATCGCAAAGTCGGCAGCCGGCATGCTGACGCTCGATCCGCTGCCCTCGGGCGAACGCGGCGCCATCGTCAGCACCGCCTCGGTCGCGGCCGAGGATGGCCAACTCGGGCAGGCTGCCTATTCGGCCTCGAAGGCGGGGGTAGTAGGGATGACGCTGCCGATCGCGCGGGACCTCTCGACGGTCGGAATCCGCGTGAACACGATATTGCCCGGCTTCTTCGCCACCCCGATGGTCCAGCAACAGCCGGACAAGGTCAGGAACGCACTGATCGACTCCGTGCCCTTCCCCAAACGTCCGGGCGACCCCAGGGAATATGCCAGCCTCGCGCTCGAGATGTGCCGCAACGCCTACTTCAATGGCGAGGACGTCCGTCTCGACGGCGCCATTCGGATGTCGATGCGCTGAGGTGCAGCGGACCGTATCATGACCCCGCAGACCCTCGCCCAAGCTCAGGAAGCTGCGATCGCGGCCGCCCTCCAGCCTACCCGGGACTTCACCCTGACGCCGTCGGAGACGTTCGTCCCGATGCGCGACGGCGTGCGCCTCGCCACCGATGTTTACCTGCCGGAAGGTGACGGTCCCTGGCCGATCATACTCACGCGGACGCCCTACGGAAAACGGACCGCATGGGCCGCCGAGCCGTTCGCCTTCTACCTCGACGCCGGCTTCGCTCTGGTGATCCAGGACTGCCGCGGCCGGTTCGCGAGCGAGGGCGAGTACCGCATGTTCCTGGACGACGCCGAGGATGGCCACGAGACCGTCGAGTGGGCCGCCGCTCAGCCATGGTCGACCGGCAGGATCGGGATGACCGGCCGATCCGCAGCGGGGATCACCACCTTCCTCGCGGCGATGGCCGGCGCGCCCAGCCTGACGGCGGGCTGGGTGTCGATCACCCGCAACCCCAACTCCGCAGCTTCGCGCTGGCCGGGGGGGATCTACGCCGAGAACCTCGGCGACGAGTGGAACAAGGCGGCGGGGATCCATCAACCGGATCATCTCCGCCCCAGGCTCTGCCACGTCACCGAGGAGGATCTGGGCATCGACCTGTGGCGTCACCTGGGTAATGTCCGGATCCCGATCGCGCATGTCGGCGGCTGGTTCGACATCAACGCGCAGCAGACGCTCGACGCCTTCACGCGGCTCCAGAGCGAGGGTGACGTGGGGGCGCGCGGGAACCAGCGGCTCATCATGGGCGCGTTCGCGCACATACAGTCAGGCATGTCGCTCGGTTTCCCCAACCGGCCGGGCGAAGCCGGCATGGGGCAGCATCTGGCCGTCCGCTGGTTCAACCACTGGCTGAGAGGTCAGGACACCGGCCTCCTGCGGGAGCCGCCGGTGCGCTACTATGTGATGGGGGAGACGGGTGCGGCGGGCGCGCCGGGGAGCGTCTGGCGGACGGCGGACTCATGGCCGCCGCCGGCGAAGCGCCGATCATGGTTCCTGCAGGCCTCGGGCGAGATGGCGGACGCTCCGGCTCCCGAATCCGGGACGCGAAGCTTCGTCTACGACCCGCAGCGCCCGACGCCGTCGGTCGGCGGCAACAACCTCTACCTGCTGTCCGGGCCGCTGGACCAGAGACCGGCGACCGCCCGCGAGGATGTGCTCCGCTACGTCGGGCCGGTCCTCGAGGCGCCGCTCGAGCTCATCGGTGAGATGACCGCCAAGCTGTGGGTCTCGAGCGATGCCGCGGACACCGACATCATCGTCAAGGTGCTGGATATCGCGCCCGACGGTGTCGAGACCCTCATCCAGGATCAGGGACTGCGCCTCAGGCACCGCAACGGCATCGAGGAGACGGCGCCTGTCCAGCCGGGCCGGATCTACCCGATCGAGTTCTCGCTGTGGTCGACGGCGAGGATCCTGGACGCCGGTCACCGGCTGGGCGTGGCGATCCAGGGCAGCAGCGTCCCGAGGTTCGAGGCGCACACCAACACGTGGGAGCCGGTGTCCAGCTACGCCCGATCAGTCCGCGCCTGCACCACGGTGCACAGCGGGCGCGAGACGCCCTCGCAGGTGATCCTGCCGATCGCGGGCTGACCTCCACGCGCCCCTGGACGGAGCGGAGCACCTCGGTGCGCGCTACCGGTTTGGCTTGATGAGGAACTTCCGCCCGGTCGCCTGCCGGGCGTAGGCCCTGATCTTCTCGAGGTCCAACGTCTCCATGAGCGACAGGACGTCGGTGTAATGGGTGGCGAAGGTTGTCGCCAGCCCGCCCGAGATTCGCGCCTGCATGCGCCCGACGACATCGGCGCCCGCCTTCTGAAGGAAGTTCGACAGGAGGAAGCCCGAGACGCTCCAGTGCAGGCCGAAGCCGCGCCCGAGCTCGAAGCGGCGGGGATCGAGACCGCCATAGATGTAGACCTGCTTGAACACCGAGGAGCCGTAGCGGGAGAACTCGGCGAGGTCCCGGGTCGCCGCGGACTCCATCGCGGTGAGGATCCGATCGGCGAGCGGCCCCCCGAAGGTGGCATCGAAGGCGATGGTGGCGCCGGTCTCGGCCACGGCCGCCTCCAGTGCAGCCGGGAAGTCGGGAGAGCTGGAGTCCAGCACCCAGCGCGCACCCTCCGCGTGCAGAAGCTGCATCTGCTCGGCGCGCCGGACCACGTTGACGAGAGCGATCCCGTCCTCGACGCAGAGCCGGTTGAGCATGCGGCCCAGGCTTGAGGCGGCGGCGGTGTGGACGATCGCCTTGTGGCCCTCCGTCCGCATCGTCTCGACCATCGCCAGGGCGGTCATCGGATTGACAAAAAACGAGGCACCCTGCTCCGCCGCCACGCCGGGCGGAAGCGGCACCACCGACCTTGCCGGCGCGGCGCGCCAGGTCGCGAACATGGCGCCGCCGCGGAAGGCGACCGTACGCCCGATCAGGGCCTGCGCCTCCGGCGCGGATCCCGCCGCAACCACGCGGCCCGCGCCCTCGTTGCCGATGAGCAACCCCTCTCCGACCCGCCCGGCCACAGCCGGGAGCGCGGCATCCGGTATCCGGGCCATGACGACGACGCCGTCACCTTCGCCGGTGCGCGTGGCCGTGTCCATGTCCGCGGGGCCGATCAGCACGCCGATGTCGGAAGGGTTGATCGGAGCCGCCTCGACCTGAATCACCACCTCGTCCGCCGCCGGAACCGGCAAGGACATCGCGTCGAGAAAGAGCCTGAGTTCGCCATCGGGCGTGACCAGGCTGCGAAGCTGCAGCCCCCTGGGCGTCGATGCGTCGTCCATCTGCAGATCGCTCCCCTCCGGACCGCCGCCGCCGGACGAATCCATGCGGACACCACCACGCGCCGCGTGTCGGGGAAATGACGGAAAGCGGCGACGCGGCCGGACGGATTACGCAGCGGCGGCCAATGAGCCCGGCCCGGGATCGGATCCCTCCTGCCGGCTGATAGCTCCATCAAACTATTCGAATATGCAAATGTCGGCCGGCGTGCTTCCAAGGGCGGCGACGCGAGGGATCGGCAAGTAGGAAGATGGCACAGGCGATGAAGGCAATCGTGTTGCTCAAGGCCGGGGAAGGCGGGATCGGGACGCTCCGCGACATCGAGGTCCCGAAGCCGTTCGCCAAGGGACAGGACCTCCTGGTCCGCGTGAAGGCGGTCGCGGTCAACCCGGTTGACGTGAAGACGCGCAGCCGCACCCCGGCCGATCAGGGCGGCCAGGTGATCCTGGGGTTCGATGCCGCCGGGACCGTCGAAGCGGTCGGACCTGGGGTTACCGGCTTCGAGGTCGGCGACGACGTCTACTACGCAGGCTCGCTGAACCGGGCAGGGGCGTATGCGGAATACCAGCTGGTCGACGAGCGGATCGTCGGCCCGAAGCCCGGCCGCCTGAGCTATGTCGAGGCGGCGGCCCTGCCGCTCACCTCGATAACGGCTTGGGAGATGCTGTTCGCCCGGTTGGGGATCCGGGAACGGGAGGGCGGCTCCTCGGTCCTGGTGCTGGGCGGCGGCGGCGGCGTCGGCTCGATGGCGATCCAGCTGGCGCGGCGCCTGACGGACCTGACGGTCATCGCCACCGCCTTCCGGCCGGAGAGCCGGGCCTGGTGCCAGGCGATGGGCGCGCACCACGTGGTCGACCACGCCACGGCACTCGCGCCGCAGGTCTCACAGCTCGAGGCCCCGGAGATGCGCTACGCGTTCGCGGTCGTGGGCGCCGAACAGCATTGGGCGGAACTCGCGCAGCTGATTGCGCCCCAGGGCCGGCTCGGCCTCATCGACGATCCGGAACCCGTCGACCTGCGCCTGTTCAAGACCAAGAGCGTGTCGATCCACTGGGAGAACATGTTCACACGGTCGGTCTTCCGGACGCCCGACATGGCCGAGCAGGGGCGCCTCCTCGCCCGCGTCGCCGAGCTGGTCGACCAGGGCGAGATCGCCACCACGCTCGGGGAGGATCTCGGGCCGCTCTCCGCAGCGGCGCTCGACGCCGCGCACCAGCGCATCTTCCAGAGCCACGTGCCGGGGAAGATGGTCCTCCACGGCTTCTGACGCTTGTGCCGCGGTCAGAGCGTCATCTGCTCGCTCATCGCCTTGAGCGCCATGACGACACGGAGGTCCTCGGCGAAGTTCTTGCCCGGCTCCTGGTCGCGGACCTGCTGCGGCGTGAGGCCGGTGGCTGTCTTGAAGAACCGACGGAAGCTGCGGGCGTCGGAATAGCCCAGGTCGACAGCGATCGTCTCTACGTCCTCGTCCGTCGTCCGCAGACGGTTCGTCGCCGCATCGACCAGGGCGCGGCGACGGGTGTCGCGGAAGCTCCCGTGCGCCGCGCGCAACTGGCGGCGCATGGAGTTGGGGCTCTTGCCCGACCGGCGGCAGATGTCCGCGAAGTGCACGAACCCCGAATCGCTCACATACTCCGTCGGCGTGAGCACCAGGCCGCCGCCGATATACTCGAGCCAGCGAGACTGGCAGTCCCACATGAGGGACGGGCCGGCGCGCGACGCGGGTGGCTCAGCCAGCAGGGCCCGCGGGAAGGTGAAGCTCGTCAAGTCGCGATAGTGGACCGGCGCCCGGACCGCCCAATGCTGCCGGTTCATGGTGAAGTGGAACGGATCACGCAGGGTCAGGCTGAAGATTGGCGGGTCGCGTCCCAGAAAGTGCAGGCACAGGCCGAATATCCAGAGCAGGATCACCTCCTCGATATACGCGGCGTCGAGTTCGACGGCCGGATCGATGTGCACGCTCAGCGTGGCGGTGTCCCCGTCGGTTCGCAGCTGGAGCTGGACCGCGCTCGAGGCCGATCGATAGAGGCGGCAGAGCGACTGCAGTCCGACTTCCAGGGTTTCGCAGCCCAGCATCATCATGGCGCCGACGACAGGGTAATTCGGGGGAAGTCCGGTGCGCGCCATGCCCAGCATCGCATCCTCCGACGCCACGAGGGTATTCATGCAGAGAAGGACGGCCTGCTCCGGCCCGATGACGTCGCGATCATCGCCGTAGCGGAGCTCGATCATCGATTGCGCGAGCAGGTCGTCGAGGGACCAACCGTTCCGGACCGCGGCGTCGGTATGGCGCTGCATCCAACTGAAGGGGATGGCGTGGAAGGTCATCGTACCGCTCCAACTGATGTGTCCGGGCCGACATGGGGGAAAGGGTCTCCCAACAGGAAGGCGCGCTCGAACTTGTCAAGCTCGTAGTCGATGAACCTGCCGCCGCCGGGATCGAACCGGGCGGCCAGTTCATTCATGACGTCTGGCGACGTGGAATCCGTCCAGAGTCCCGTGTCGAGCCTCCGGCGCATCGTCTCGACGAGAGCAAGCTCCTCCCCCAGGCCGAAGACGCAGTGTCCAACTGCCTCGACGAAGGTCATTCGCAGCATGTCTCCTTCGCCCGATCGCAAGACGGCTGAGCGCAGCGCGTCGAGGCCGGAAACCGGCAGGAGCGCATCGCCGATGGTCATCGTGGTCAGGACCGGGACGCGGAGGTCACCGCCGTAGTTGACGGAAGGATCCCGGAGGAACCAGGTGGCGCCGGGATCGGGCGCAATGCGAGCGGCCGAGTCCAGCTTGTCCAGATCGGCCTCCAGATCGAGCCCGGCGCCGAGGTAGAGGCTCCGCACGATATCCCGCCGGTGACCAGCGAGCAGGCGTCGATAGTCGACGCCCACGTTCCAGGAGAAGTTCCCGCCCGCGCTCGTCTCAAATACCGGCCGCATGAACGAGAAGGTGCCCGCCGGGCCGATGCGCGTCCGGATGTTGCGCGCCCAGCCATCCGCAATGGCCCGCTCGTCCCACCGAGACGGTCTCGGCACCGATCCGTCGACCCAGTCGGGCAGGTGCGCGAGGGCCGCAGCCAGCGCCAGGCGGGCCTGGCCCTGCACACTCGACTGGGCGTCGGCGACGACCTCGTTCCACGCCGACAGGCCGGGCTCCAGACCGATCGGCACCGGGGTCGCCAGACCGGCCGACAGATTTACGACCGGCAGGCGATCGTCATCCGGTGCGAGGAGTACCTTCAGGCTGAACATCAGGTCCAGATCCTGGTTCATCAGGCTCGCCGCCCCGCCGTAGATGCCTCGGGGAATGGCGCCGTCGACGCGCTCGGGATGGAGCTGGGCCATGGCGAGCGCGACATGGCCGCCGCGGGAGACGCCCCAGGCGATGACCCTCCTCGGCTCGGCGACATCGGCGGCGAAACGGTCGGCCACCGCTAGGACCCGATCCACCCACGGCCCGATATATTGGCCGCCGACGGGGTCCGTATAGTTGCGCGTCGTCCCGGCGCCGGCATAGCCTTGGGCGAAGAGCGCCTGGTAGATGGGCATCCGCCAGGCCGACAGGAAGTCGAGATCCAGGAGCAGCGTCCCGTTCCAGTTGGGCGGGACGACGACGCCAAACGCTGTGGAGTCGGGCAGGACGTCCGACGAAGTGAGAGCATCGCAGAAGAGCTCAGCCTCGGTCATCGCCCGCCTCCGCGACGCCGCCCGGCCGAGCGACCGCCAGTCGTACGGTGCCGAGCGCGCTAAGCGCCGAGATCTCGGCCGCGTCGTAGCGCAGCTCAGCAAGGATAGCCCCGGTGTCCTCGCCCAGGCGCGGCGCCGGTGCGTCCGGCAGATCGTCGATCCCCACCACCCTGAGCGGCGAGCGGACCGCGCGCATGCGCCCCTCGGTCGGATGGTCGTAGGCCGGGAACATGGCCACGGCTCGGAGATGGGGATCGCGCAGGAGATCGGCGAGCTCGTTCACGGGCGCGCATGGGATGTCGCGTGCACGCAGGTCGGCGAGCCATGCGTCGGTAGTGCGACGCGGCGCCACCTCGTCGATCAGCTGGTAGAGCTGGTCGATCACGAGGCTTCGCTCGGTCGGATCGTCGATGTTCAGGTGGTCGCCGCGTTCGGTCATGCCGACCAGGTCGAGGAAGCTCCGCCAGTGAGCGGCGTTGTATGGCAGGATGCTGATGTGACCATCCGAGGTCCTGAAGGGCTTGCGGTAGCGGGACGTCAGCCGAGCGTATCCCATCGGTCCCATCGGCGGTTCGAAACTCTCGCCCTGCAGGTGCTCGAGCAGAAGCAGCGACACCAGGGACTCGAACATCGGTGTCTCGATGCAGCAGCCCTGACCGGTGGCCTCGCGGGAGGCCAGGCCGGACAAGGCGGCGATCGCCAGGTGCATCCCGGCCACCTTGTCGCCGATGATGGTCGGGAAGAAGCGGGGCTCGCCGCGATCGTCCGCGTTGATCGCGGCGGCCCCAGCGGCGGCCTGAATCGGGTCGTCATATGCCGGCGCGTCGGCGTAGGGGCCGTCGGTCCCGTAGCCCGGCGCGAAGCAGTAGACGGCCCCTGGATTGATCGCCCGTACCGCGTCGTAGGACAGCCCGAGACGGGCGGCGGCCTTGGGCCGCATGTTGTGGACGACGACGTCGACACTGGCGATGAGCCGCTTCAGGATCTCCTGCCCTTCCGGGCACCGCAGGTCCACGGCCAGGGAACGCTTGTTGCGGTTGGCGGCCATGAAGGCCGCGCCCATGCCCGGGGAGCGCGACGGCTCGACCATGCGGAAGAGGTCGCCGTCCGGGGCCTCGACCTTGATAACTTCCGCGCCGAGGTCTCCCAGGAAACGGGTCGCATAGGGGCCGAGGACGATTGTCGTCAGATCAAGCACCCTGACGCTTCGGAGGAGAGGCTGCACGGCGCGATTTCCCTAGCGGACCACGTTCTCGGGGCGCTCGCCATAAGGGGGCGCGTAGACGACCACGATCTCGGCCGGTTCGTCGCCGACGGCGATGAAGGAGTGCTTGGCGGCGGCGGGAAAGTGGCAGCAGTCGCCCGCCTGCAGCTCGAAGCGTTCTCCGCCGACTTCGGCCACCGCCTGGCCGGAGATCAGGTAGACCGCCTGCTCGATGCCAGGGTGGGCATGGGGTTCGGCACCCCGACCGGGCTTCAGCGTGCCGCGCAGGATCTCGATCGCCTGGCTATCGAGAGCTCCCGGGCCGACGAGGCGCCGGTTCAACGTGCCCGTGTGGTTTGCCGGACTATAGGCCTCGGCCTCTTCGCTGCGCATGACGTAACGGGACACTGGGCTCTCCTGGTCGGACCGAATACTGACGCTTCGGCTTCTTCTTGGCCACTATGGATGAGAGCTTACAATGCTGGAACTAGAATGTTCTTATGAATCGATAAGGAAAGTGGAAGGTAACCCGTAATGAGCGATGGGCCTCCTGAAGCGTCAAGAGCTAGCGCCTGACGTTGTTTTTCCAAAAGGCGACGATCTCGCTGGCGGTCAGGTCCGGCGAGTCGATCGGCATGGCGTGTCCTTCCGTCGTGAAGACGACTTCCTTGCAGTTCGGGAACGCCAACGCCGTTTCGTGCAGGGTGGAGAGTTGTATGACGCTGTCTTGCGCTCCGGCGAGCAGAAGCACGGGAATCTCGACCTTGGCCAGTTGGTCCAGGACATTGAGCTTGGAGAAGGAGGGGAAGAAGGTAGCGTGAACCAAGCTGTCCATCTCAACGATCGCGTCGACGTGCGAGACGGCTGCGGCGATGTCCTTGTAGCTGGCGGCGAAGACTCCCATCAGGAAATCGTGATCCTTGCCATGCTCGATCATCACCGCGCCGCTTGCAGGATCTAGCCGTCCCGAGTTGCCGGCGGCGCCCGGAGTGATCAGGCAAAGCGCCGAAAAGGTACCAGGATGACGCGCTTCGCAATACATGCCGGTGAAGCCGCCGAACGAGTGGCCGATGTAGAGCGCTCCGATTAGTCCGAGCTGCGTCGCGAACGCGGCGATGTCATCGGTGGATGCCTCTATTGACCATCCCTCCACCTCGGACGCCGACGCACCATGGCCCCGCAGGTCCAGGGCATATACGGTGAACTCCTCGGCCAGATCCCGAAGGATGGCCTCGTAGGCCTTCATGTCGGTGCTTCGACCAGAATAGCCATGGGCGAATATCGCGTTGGGCTTGCCCGAACCCTCCGAATGCACCTGATATCCCAGCCGGGCACCATCGAGCGAGGCGTACCGGATCTCTGAAACCATGCTAATTCCCCATTGCCAAGCGACGGTGCGACAGGATGCTCTCCGGGCTGAGCCTCGCCGCACAACAGGCGGCGCTTCGGCCGCAACGCGACACATCCCGAGCATTCTGAGCACGCTCGTCGGCCACGTGGAATGTCCGTCGGCGCCATCATCGGGGGACAGTTCACGCAAGTGAGCCGACCAGGGTCTCGACCGCACCTGGTAACCCCGAACGTAAACTGTCACTCGCAAATCCATGCGAAAATGAGCTATCAACGAACCTTCTTATTCAAGGTGAGCGATAACCCGTGAGGAATGGACTTCTGCCTTCCCGTCTGGCTGCCTTCGTTGAGGTAGCTACAGCGAAGAGCTTCACGGCCGCAGCGCGAAAGCTGAACGTCTCCCAGCCGGCCCTGACGCGAACGATCCACCTTCTCGAGGCAGACATTGGTGCCCGTCTACTGGATCGCGATCCGCGCAACGTCGAACTGACCCCAGCCGGCCGAGAGGTGCTGCCCATCGCCCAGCGCCTGCTGCGCGACATCGACGTCGCGGCGGATGACGTCTCCTCCTTCGTCAAGGGCGCCCGGGGCGTGGTACGGATCGCCGCGATCCCTTCCATCGCCGCCGCGCTGCTGCCCTCAGCGATAAGAGAGTTTACGAAGGCTCGTCCGAATGTTCGCTTTCAGCTCAGTGACGCGCCAGCCGATCCAGTTGCCGCGAAGGTCGCCAGTGGCGAGGCCGATTTCGGTCTCACCGTTCGCTCGGCACCGGATCGCCGACTGTCGTTCAAGCCCCTACTGACGGAGGAGGTCGGCCTGGTCTGCCGCAGGGACGATGCGTTGGCCGCACCCAACCGCGCGGTCTGGTCCGACCTCGAGGATCGTGACTTTATCGCGATGACGCCGGACACCAGCGTTCGTAACATCACTGATGCGGCGTTCCTCCAGGTCGGCCTTTCGGTAGAGCCGCTGTTTGGCTGCAGCGTGGTCGCGAACATCGGTCAGCTGGTCATGGCGGGCTTGGGCGTCACGGCGCTTCCACGTCTGAGCGTTCTGCAACTCGACATGCGTGAACTTGTCTGGCTGCCGCTTGACGAGCCAAGGATGCTCAGGGAATCCGGGATAGTGATGCGAACCGGCTATAGCGTCGCCCCCACCGTCACCGACTTCCTGAAGGTGCTCGAATCCACCGCAGCGGCGCAAGGCGAGATAGGTTCTCGATACTAGGAAGACGACTATATCCTCGTTCGATCGACCCGCAGTTCCCGCTGCGGTTGGAGCTGACCGCAACGGCGCAGCGCTGCACGCTCAATGTAGCGACGCCTCGCCGTTGTGAAGTTCAACGGCGGCGGACCCCGGCCCGAGCGGAATCGAGAACCTGGCGCGAGCTTCACGTCGTCGTCGCCGCAGCGCGCAGACGATGACCGGACCATCGACTGCGCGCCACACACAGCGAGGCGCGACAAGCACGCTCAGGGGATCAGAAATGATACCCGACGGACAATCCGATCTGGCGACCGGGTTGATACTTGGCGAGCGCGATGGACGCCACAGCCGTCGAGACGACGGTGACGTTTGATCTGACCTGTTTGTTCGTGACGTTTGTCGCGAACAGGCTTCCCGTCCAGCGTCCGCTCGTGCTGCGGTAATTTAGAAGAAGGTCGACTTTACCGACTGGCGCTTGGGCGGAGATGGGGATGTTGAACTCGGTGAAGAAGATGCGCGACTTCCAGTTGTACCGGACGCTTGGGGTCAGCGTACCTGAACCAATCGGTGCATCGTAATATGCAGCTAGGCTGGCGGAGTATCTCGGTGCGTTCGGAAGCCTGTTGCCTGCCAGGTCGTAGACGCAATTCGTCGTGCCGGGGGTGAAGGTGCAGCCCGGTCCGGTCGGGCGTGAGGCGTCCTGCGTGAGAAAGGAATTGAAGCGCGCGTTCAGCCAAGCAGCATTCGCTTCCAGACGCAACCGCTCGACCGGGCGAAACACCGTCTCGAGCTCCACCCCGTCGACCGTCGCCTGCGCAGCGTTCGTCACCCCGACAGTCAGGAAGAGGATCTGGTTAACCTGGAGATCGCTATACTTCATGTGGAACGCCGAAAGGTTCGCCTGCACCGCCCCGTTGAAAAATCGGCCCTTCAAACCCGCCTCGACATTGGTGTTGGTCTCGGGCCTGAAAGGCGGTGCGAACACGCCGAGCACGAATCCGCCGCTCTTGTAGCCCGTCGCGTACTTGGCGTAGCCCGTAACGGTTGGCGTAAAGTCGTACGAGGCTCCTACTTCGTACGTGACGCGGTTGAACGATGCAGAGCCGCCTCCTCCCGTCGCGGCAAACGTCGCGAACTGATACGGCACCGCCTTGTGATCGTCCGAGTAGCGAAGGCCGCCGAAGACCTTCAACGCGCCGAACTGATACTGCGCACGCCCGAAGAAGGCGAACGACCGAGAATCCACGGTCCCGCCGCTCGTGAATGCGAAGGTAGGGCCGAAGATCGCTGTCAGCTGCGACTGTGGAACCACGACCGTGGATTCCAGGTGTTCCTTAAAATAATTGGCGCCGAGGACATAGGTGAATGGCGCAGAACTGTCGGAGGTGTAGGTCAGTTCAGCAAAGAATTGGTGAGACCTGTCGATGGAGCGCGTGCTTACGAAGTCGACCTCCGTTCCGTCAGCATCATATTTGGAGTCCTGTCTGCCCAGGGCGTATGACGCCAGGGCCTTGAGCGTCCCACCGCCGATCTGCCAGTTGGCGGTCAGGTCCACGTTGGTCGAATTGAGCTTCCTCGCGCCGTAGTTGAGACGGATCAGCCGGGCCTCGGGATCGCCGGGATCGGCGCCCTGGATCGGAGCGGGGCCGAACGGGGTCACATATGGGGTATTGGTCGGGTTGCCGAGCAAGTAGTTCGCCGCGCCGTTATCATCGATCCTCTGGTGCTCGACCAGAAGACGCACGTCGAAATCGTTTGTGGGCCGCCATTGAAGTTGACCACGAACGGCGAAATTGTTCAGACCATCCAGACGCTGGGGGCCCGAGCTCGACAGGTTGCGCGTGAAACCCTCGTTGTAGTTCTGGACCACCGACACGCGGGCCAGGAGGGCGCCATCCGCCGTGATCGGCCCACTCAGATAGGCCGCCGTGCGCACTGTCGCGGGATCTACCCCGGCGGTCACCTCGAGCCCGACAGCCGGTTGTGCCGTCGGAAGGTTCGGAATGAGGTTGACGGCGCCCCCCGTTGCATTGCGGCCGAACAAGGTCCCCTGGGGACCACGAAGAATCTCCACGCGGTTCAGATCGAGCAACGACGTAAGCGCAAGCGAGGTCTGCCCGAGATACACGCCGTCTGATGAAATCGCGACGCCAGGCTCTCCGCCGGATTGGCTGAGATTGCCGTTACCTATTCCGCGAATGTTGATGTTGGCCTTGTTGCCGAAGGCCGAAATCTGGATGTTCGGCGTCCGCGCCGTAAGGTCGCTCAGCGAGAACAGGTTCTCGTCACGCAGCTTGGCGTCGGAATAGGCCGACACCGCAGACGGTACCTTGATGATGCTCTCGTCACGCCGTGAAGCCGTCACGATGATATCATTCTGATCGGTCGATGCGGCATTGGCCGGCGTCGCGTCAGGGGTCGGTTGCGGCTGCGCCGTCGTCTGGGCGGCAGCCTGCCCACCAGCCATCATCATCGGAAGGCAGGACGCCCCCAGAAGGAGATAAACCACTCTCATCGCCGCCTCTCCCTAAACTTTTTTATGTGGTCGGGCGAAAAGTCTCGCCCCCCCGACAATAACAGAGCGCAGTTCCGCGGCCTTCGGAATGACCGAAAGCGCATCTCCAAGGGGACATCTTTGGCCGAAACCCTCGATGACTGCGCGGCCGATGCGCACGTGCCGCAGCTGCCGTGCCCTGGAGATAAGGGCACCTTGTCCGCCATTGGGCACGAGCGTCGGGAGTAGAATCTGGCGATGTCATCCAGCGGGCCAGCCCTGCAGTCCCGCCATCAGCTGCGACCGTCAGGCGGCCTCACCGATCACGCGCGACTCTTGCAGTCGTGTCGCCAGAACGCGACGATCTCCCGGGCCACGCGAGCGGGCGACTCCAGGGGCAACAGGTGGCCCTCCGTAGTGAAGACGACTTCCTTGCAGTTGGGAATCGCCAGTGCGGAGGCGTGCTGCGTCGGAAGCGGGACGACATTGTCGAGCGCCCCGTTCAGCATCAGTACCGGAATCCGGATGCCGGCCAGTTCGTCGATGATGATCCGGGTCCGATACTCTCCGAAATACGCCAGATGCACCCTACGGTCCATCAAGAGCACGGCATCGATGTGAGCGGTAGGGTAGTCCTGGTAAAGCGCCTGGTCGTTGTCCGCCAGGGCGCCGAGGAGGAACTCCCGGTCGTTGCCGTGATCGATCCAGAGCCGTTCGAGTTCGGGCGGAGTGTCCTTCGCGCCCTCAGCGGAACCGGGGGTGATGAGGCACAGCGCGCCGAAGGTACCCGGATGCCGAACCTCGCAGTACATCCCGGTGAAGCCGCCGAACGAGTGGCCGATGAGGAGTGGCTTCTCAAGCCCGAGCGCCCTGGTGAAAGCAGCCACGTCATCCGCGACGGCCGACATGCTCCAGTCTTCGATTCCCTCGGAAGCCGAAAGGCCATGCCCTCTCAGGTCGACCGCGAAGATGGTGAATTCCTCCTCAAGAAGCCCAAGAAGATCACCATAGAGTTCACCACCGGTACTCCGCCCGGTATAGCCGTGCGCGAACACGGCGACGGGCTTTTCCGAGCTCTCGGCCCTGACCTCATATGCAAGGCGCACGCCGTTCACGTCCGCGAAGCGGATACCATCTGACGTCGATCTTCCCTTCCAGCGCTTTGGAGGATGCGGCGCGGCGGCAATCCTCGGGAATGACCCAAAGCGCAGCGTCGTCAGGACAATTTGCGCACTAACGAAAAATGCCCGCTGCTTCGATCTCGGCCTACCGCTGACAGGCGCGGCAACCGTGTTGTGGGTCGGCGTGATGTATCTCGTGAACGCAATTCCCCCCGGCAAGGTGCGGCGTTCGGAGTTGCCGCCATTGGCGCGCACGTTGCAGGAGCCGCGGTCCGCGCGACGCTTCAAAAGAAGTGAACCTGAGATCGTCGGCATTTGGGCCGATTGCCACCGGGCGGCTTTCAGACCGCCGAGTTGCGATAGTTGCCGTTCGCTAACGATGTGCCGAATGGCGACTCCCGTCAACATAGCGGACGTACGCCAGCCTGAAACCACTCGCCGAAGCTGATGGGGTGGACGCCCCCCGACGGCATCGATGTGCCAAAGTGGAGGTGTTGAAACACCACTGAGGGAGGCGTCCGTGTCGCAGGTTATCACAATCGGTCTGGATATCGCCAAGAACGTTTTTCACGCGCATGGCGCCGATGAGCGCGGTGCGATGGTGTTCAGTCGCAAGCTGACGCGTGGCAAGCTGCTCGACTTCTTCGCGAGCCAGCCGCGGTGCACGGTGGCGCTTGAAGCCTGCGGCGGCGCTCATCATTGGGCGCGCGAGCTGCAGGCAATGGGTCATCACGTCAGACTGATCCCGCCGGCGTATGTGAAGCCGTTCGTGAAGCGCAACAAGAACGATGCGATCGATGCTGAGGCGATCTGTGAGGCGGCGCAGCGGCCGGGCATGCGCTTCGTGGCGGTGAAGAGCGAGGCGCAGCAGGCCGCCGGGCTCGTGTTCCGCACGCGCGATCTGGTGGTGCGGCAGCGCACTCAGCTGATCAACGCGATCCGGGGTCACTTGGCGGAATATGGTTGGGTCGCGCCGCGCGGGATGGCGCACATGACGATGCTGGCGGATCTGCTCGAGGATGAGGCGATGGCGTCGACACTGCCGGCGGTGGCGCGGCCGATGTTCAAGCTGATGGTCGACCTGCTCGGCGAACTCGACAAGCAGATCTCCGTGCTCGACCGTGAGATCGCGCGGCGCGCCAAAGAAGATGAGGCGGCGCGGCGGTTGATGACCATCCCGGGGATCGGCCCGATCGCAGCGACAGCGATCATCGCGCTGGCTCCGCCCATCGAGACGTTCGCCAAGAGCCGCGACTTCGCGGCCTGGCTCGGGCTCGCGCCACGTCAGCACTCGACCGGCGGCAAGCAGCGGCTCGGCAGCATATCGAAGATGGGCGAGCGCACGATCAGGCGGCTGCTCATCATCGGCGGCAGCTCGATGGTCCGCAGCGCCTGTCGCCACGGTGCGCCTGCAGGCTCGTGGCTGGAGCGCATGCTCGCGCGCAAACCGCGCCTGCTCGTCTCGGTCGCGCTCGCCAACAAGATGGCGCGCATAGCCTGGGCGCTGTTGACGAAGAAAGAGGATTATAGAGCTCCGGCAGCGGTCGCGGCGTAACGCCGGGAACGAAGCCAGAGGCGTCGGGGACGTAGGCGGTCGAAGGAGGGTATGGCACAACGGTCGGCGAGACGGGGCCGGAAGAACCAGGGAATGGCAGAGCGCTAGCCAAGCGCGCAAAGCTGTAATGGATCCGGTCCGCGAACTCCCATACTGGCCCGCAGCTATGGCGCTGCTCATCGAGGCCGGACAGATGACAACATCCGACTACGTGCCAGAATACCCCATTTAGCGCTTGCATCCGAAGGGGCGTCCACAGATGCCATTCGTTCACAAGCTATGCCGGCCTATCCGTTCTATCACCTCGCTAAAATTCCTTGGATTGTATAGCTTGCCCCGCAGCATGGCAGACAAGTATCCGAATTTCGCGGAGCTGAAAGCGAACGAGCGCTCAGGCGTCGACTACCGAATTCACGTTGAGAATCGGGACACGCCCGTCGCCGTCATTGCCCCGCATGGTGGCAGCATCGAACCGGGAACATTGGAGATCGCTGCGGCGATCTCGAGTGACACCTTCTCATTCTACGCCTTCGAGGCACTCCGCGCGGCAGGTGAACGCGGCAGCCTTCATATCACGTCGGCAAGGTTCGACGAGCCGCAGGCTCTAGAACTCGTCGGTAAGGCTCGAAAGGCGATCGCCGTCCATGGCCGCGCCGATGGCAGAGACCCGGCGACGGTGGGGGTCGGTGGTCTGGACGCTTTGCTTCGCGACGAAATCGTAGCGGCACTGACTGCGGCAGGCTTTTCGGCAGCAGCGGTTTTCGAGGGTGGTCTCGCCGGGCGAGATCCCGCGAATATCTGTAATCGCGGCGTCACTGGCGCAGGGGTCCAGCTTGAGCTGCCTCGGACACTGCGCCGACAACTGATTTCTCGACCTGAATTGTTGTGCGCGTTTCGCAATACCATTCAGGGCGCGGCGATGGCCGGGGAAGAGAGCTCCGAATAGTCGAATTCCGCCCCGGTGTCGGCCATTCTATCTGGAACTTGCGACGGCAGTTAGCGGACGTTTGCTCATGCGCCTTTTTTCCTAATGAGGTCGGCGTCGATAAGTCGCTACAAAGCCGCGCCGGTTCATCTGCTTCTGTTGGTCACTACGACGACGCCCAAAACAATCCTACCTTATAACCTCGAATCTGTGCCATTGGCGCTGGCAGGGATCACGCTCACCACCGCAGAATTTTGCAACAAGGCCCACCGGACGAACTCCGTAAAATCGCCGATCCATCGGTGTCAATGACGGCTAATTTTGCCAAACTTCCAGCCGTCCAGTCGGACGAACGTGTGGAAGGTGCAGCCCTTCGTCAAGCAAACGACGCTTGGCCAGACGTATCCTTTCTCGTTCACTGAATGTCCCTTAAGGACCAAGCCGTGGCCGTGATCGCATGTCATTTCGGCCTTGAAGCGCTTAATCACCGATGGATGACATGCTTTCCAGTGGAGCGGTGGTGGGTCACTATCGCCGACGAATTCGGGCAGAGGCATGTGATGCGGCTTGTACTCGCGTGGCGGCGTTGGCGCAGATTTGGTTGATGGTGGCGCGGGTCGCTTCGTTTCAGACCAGATTGGTCGAAGGAGCCAACGAGCCAACCATCGAAACATTTCACTCTCCCACGAGGTTGAGAAGGCGAAACGTCATAGCTTGTCCGCTCACATTGTAGCGCTTGGCGAGATTGTCAATTTGAGAAGCATCATCAAAATCGATTGCAAGCTTCTTTATGTCCTTCATCAATAACGCTTCGGGCATGAGCAATGCTGCAGCAAAGGCGTTAGCCTCAATCTCATCAACATCAATGGCAGCGGAAGAAATCTGTGACCTTAGCTTCACCCTGAAGTCTTTATCGACGTGAACCTCTTCGCCCTCATGAAGGATGAGATGGCCAATTTCGTGCGCAATTGTGAATCTCTGACGCGTTTTAGATTGCTCTTTTGCAACACCAATGACGATGTCGGCACCCTTGCGAATGAGTATCCCAGAGACTTCGTTGTTGAAATCAGACTTGACGATGCGCGCGCCGAGCATCGTCGCAATAGCCTCGACGGGGACAGGGGACGCATTAACGTTGGCCTTATCTAACAAGGCTTGAACTTCGCGCCTGATCTTGGCGTATCTTGGACGACGAGGACTCATTGAGCGGGCTCCCCCGTCACGCTCTTAACGAAGCTCGCCACAACCGGGATCTTTGCCAACTTAGACTGGACAGTTTTCGGCATCACGACTTCGGCAGGCATGATTTCGGCCGCGCTCACCCCCAGGCGATGGCAAATGAGAGAAAGCTGATCGACGAGAATTCTCTGTCGGCCGCACTCGATGTTGGTCAGCGATGTCCTGGATATGCCAGCAGCTTCAGCAATGTCTGATTGCTTCAGGCCAAGCGCCTCTCGCTTGTTGCGCAGGCGTGCGCCAAGCTCGATATAAAACTGGTTTCTGTCGATCATGAAATCTCTGAACAACGGCACGGGACGCCCTATATATATGGCGGAAGGCCGGGGCCATGTCAACCACACCAACATGGGTGTGAGTTTGCTATCTTGACACATATCGCTGTTGGGTTCATCAACATGGGCAAGGGCGCGAATCCACGCTCCCGGCTCCAGGGAGGACAGGATGTCCGATCACGATCACAATGATGGTGGCCACCACCATACCGAGCCTGTGGCCGTCGCGGTTATTACGCCGAGCGGCACGTTTCCCAATGATGACGACTACCGCCGTTCTTATGACGGCGAGCATGTCGAGAAGGTGCTAAAGGCGGCTGCCGTCCACCTTCACCTGACCAACACGGACGACTGGGTCGCATATGTCGATAACCGCCCGATAGATCCGGCCAAGACGTTCGCCGAGAACGACCTGTGCGGCATCGTCGAGATCGAGTGGCACAAGCACGAGGGCGGCGGCGGTGCATGAGGCCCTCGCCCGTTCAAACTTTGACAGGGATGTTGCTCATCTGACGTCCCGATTTCTGGAGTCGCGGAACTGGACCGTCAATGAGCTCCAGTTCCCGATTCTGGATGTGACCTTTCTTGGGTCCCATCCGTTGCGCATGCGGCTGTCGTGCGACAATTGGGATGAGCTACCCCCCAACGAGCAGATCCTCAACGTGGATGGGTCGCCTTGGGTCGGGCCTCCGACCAGTCCCTCTATCTTTAACATGCCTCACTCGTCGCGTCGCAACGCGTTCATCTGCACGCCTGGTTTTCGCGGCTATCACACCCATAGCAGTCATACGTCTGATCATTGGGCGAACTACCGCGGCAAAGACGGCAACAACCTCCCTGGCCTGCTTGACCAGCTGAGCCGGGCTTGGCGGAAGATCAAGGGGGTCTAGATGCTCAGTTGCTCGAAGGCGGTTATCGCGCAGACTCTTGATCATCTTCACGATGGCGAAACACGGAACTGCGAGACTGTGGTGCTATGGCTGGGGCGGCGATCGGATCAGCTGCAGCCGGTGCTGGAAGTCTATCGCCCGGATCAAATCGTCGACATCGACTATTTCCGGATTCCGTCTGAGAGCATGCGGGCGCTGTCGGCTTACTTGCGTGCAAACCGTCTTCATATCTTGGGCCAAGTACACTCGCACCCAGAACTCGCCTTTCACTCCAGGGCTGATAATGAGTGGGCGATCGTGCGCCATATTGGCGCCGTCTCGCTCGTTGTGCCTTGGTTCGGGCGAAGCACGACGCCGGCATCTTTCATTGACGACATTGCTGCCTTTCGCCTGAGCGAGGCGGACAGGTGGGTCGGTGTTCCTGCGCCCGAAGTTTTGGAGGTACATGAGTGATGCTACCGCTACGGGAAAATGCACTTGGGCTCATGGGCCTGCTGGACAGCTCTGAAGAGGAGGTTCTCGCGAAGCTGGCGACGCGCGTCTTGGTTTCCGCTCCACAAGGTGGACTGGCCGCATTGCTCGGTTCTGATATCTCCGCTCTGCTCGAGCGCTCGCTGCAGGTTGTCCATTCTGGGGCGGTTGACGTTGAGGTCGCGGTCGGCACCGCTTTTCAAACCGACGCAAAATTGAAGCTTCATGTCAGTTTGTCTCCCGATGCTCTGTCGATCTCGATCGGCGCCGGGACAAGCGAGGTTTCGGAGGTTCCAGGCCTCTTTCGCAAGATCGCTGCATGCTATGCCGCTGGTCATGTGATCGCCAAATCCATTGAGAGCGATCAGTTTCAAAACCTACCCGATCCCTTTGTTGTTCGGTTCTCCGCATTCGGGGTTTCGGCGGACGATCTTAAACGCACGATATTGCTCGACGATGCCGTCCTGGTGGGAGCCGGCGGCGTCGGCAATGGCTTCATGTGGGCCGCGAGCGAGCTGGATATTCAAGGTCGCCTGACGATCGCCGATCCAAAGAACATTGCGGTAGGCGGGCTCAACCGGTGTCTCTATTTTACGCCCGATGACGTGAAGAATGGCGGCGCTAAGGCGACCGTGCTGGCCGAACGTACGACACATCCTGGGTTCGAGGTCGACGCCTTCGTTGGCAAATTCTCGGACCTAGTGGCAGAGCGCGGTCGAGTGCGCCGCGTCATCACGACACCCGATAGTCGCGAGGTGCGCCGCTCCGTTCAAGACGATCTGCCTTTAGAAGTGCTAGACGCATCGACCACGGATCTGTCGGAGGTTGTGATCCATTCCCATCGTCAGCCGACCGATGGTGCCTGTTTGGCTTGTATCTATGTCCATCTCCCGGTTGAGGAGCAGAGGAAAATCCACACGGCGGAGGGGCTCGGGCTTACTGTCGACGAGGTGTCGCGCGGATTCATCGATGAAGAGATCGCACGCAAATTAGCGCGGCTCCACAGCAACCTCATCGAACACGACTTGATCGGCAAGGCGTTCGACACTGTCTACAAGGATCAGTGTGGAGCGGGCGCTCTCAAGAACGCGGCAGGTCAACAGGCGGTTGCTCCCCTGGCCTTCATTTCGAACCTCGCGGGCGCATTACTTGCCCTGGAATTGGTCCGCTTCGAGGTAAACCAGTCCGCCTCGAGCTCCTATATGGCTCTTTCGCCATGGCATCAGCCCAGCGTCCACGCTCGAAGATCGGCAGCGCGCAAAGACAGTTGTCATTTTTGCGGTCCCGACAAGAACGGGAGAAAGGTACTCATGGACGTCTGGTCTGACACGCTCAATGCGGCAGCCTAATTAGGCGGCTCAGCGTGCCCATTGACATTTCAAAGGGTGAAAAGAATCAGTCCTATCGTAGCAATCATCATCTTGAACGCTCGTCGTCCTGCTGCGGCGACCAACACCATTCCGATGTCTGTTATCCTGTTTTCGTGTCCGTGAAGCCGCCGTTCCGGATCGTCCCTGATTTCGGCCGCGGCGAAGCAGATGAACGGAAGGCGGCTTTTGGGATGGTCGCCCGCGAGGCGGAATGGCCGATTATAGGGCGTATTCTGTTGAAAAACTCCCTTGCGGGTGGGGAGGCGTGCTGATTCAGTGATCCCGGCTGTCGGGAGATGTGCTGATGATGGGCGACCGGACGGTGATGCAGGAGGCGCTGTTTTACAGCTTCCGCA
>Ga0207709_10000109_pt1 | contig 128086 bp, 106 predicted proteins | sample KBSM34metaG_FD_184397 | JGI IMG/M metagenome (GOLD analysis project Ga0207709, IMG submission 184397) | Miscanthus rhizosphere microbial communities from Kellogg Biological Station, Michigan, USA - KBS M3-4 metaG (SPAdes) (version 2) | ecosystem: Host-associated > Plants > Roots > Rhizosphere... | reverse complement strand
GGCGAGTTCCTGGTTAGAAAAGAGCGAGTCATGATCGTCGCTCTTCGCGTTAGCGATAAATTCGTGATAATTGGCAATTGGGAGCAAAGCGTGGGTTTCGCGCCCGTGATGCGTGACGAACACTGTCCTTCCGGCTTGACTTAGATGGCCGAATTGGCGCGCAAATTCCGAAGCTCTGACAAAAATGCCCTGCACTCCACCTCCCCACATGGCTGGCGTGACATGTTCCTAGTAGTAAACTACACCCAATTGACTTGGATGTATAACGCAATCGTTCAAAGTTCATTACTTTCTTGGCAAATCGGGTCGGAATGGGGGCGATATATTACCTTCGATATATAAAGTAAATTTGTTGATGTTGCTTACATACTATAGCGACATCGAGAAGAGTGGCTGGGGCTGAGCAAGCGCGGCAATAGGTGAGGCGCCGTCAGGCCGTTACCAGATCGCCGCTCGATCGGCCGGTGCCAGATACAAGGAGTCGCCAGCGCCGACGCCGAACGCGCGCGCCCATGCCTCCAGGTTGCGGGCGGTCCATACACGCTGCGCGGCGGGCGCATGCGGGTTGGTCAGCAGTCGGCGCCGGAGGTCGGCGTCGCGATATTTGAGCCGCCAGATCTGCGCCCAACCGAGGAAAAACCGCTGGTCGCCGGTCAGGCCGTCGATCACTGGCGCTTCTCGCCCGCTCAGCGAGGCGCGGTAGGCGTCGTATGCGATCGTCAGCCCGCCCAGGTCGGCGATATTCTCGCCGAGCGTCAGCGCGCCGTTGACATGCAGGCCAGGTAACGGCTCGTAGCGGTCGAATTGCGCGACCAGCACCGCGGTGCGCTTCGCGAACGCGGCGCGATCGGCGGCCGACCACCACGATGCCAATCGCCCCTGCTCGTCATATTTGGCGCCCTGATCATCGAATTGGTGCGTCATCTCGTGCGCGATCGACGCACCGATGCCGCCATAATTGACTGCCGGGTCGACCGTCGGATCGAAGAAAGGCGGTTGCAGGATCGCGGCGGGAAAGGTGATCGCGACCTTGGGGTAATTGGCGAAGGCGTCGACCGTCATCGGCGTCGCGCTCCATTCCCAACGATAGATCGGGCGCCCGATTTTGGCTGCTTCCCAAGCGTGGCGAAACTCGGCCGCGCGCACCGCGTTGCCGAACGCGTCGCCGTCGCGCATCGTGAGGCCGGTATAATCGTGCCAGCGGTCGGGATAGCCGATCTGGGCATGGAATGCCGCCAGCTTGCGGTGCGCGCGCGTCTTCGTCTCCGGCGTCATCCAGTCGAGCGCGTCGATCCGGCGCCCGAACGCGGCGATCAGATTACCGACCATCGTCTCGGCGGCGGCGCGCGTCGCGGGCGCGAAATGGCGTGCGACATAGACTTTGCTGACCTCGTCGGGCACCGCGTCGAGCACGAACGCGATCGCACGGCGCCAGCGCGGCTCCGGCGTGTCGACGCCGTCGATCACATGACCGTAGAAAGCGAAATCGGCCGCCCGAGCGTCCGCGGGCAGGACTTCAGCATAATGATGCAGCGTGCGGACGATCAGCATGGCGCGCAGCGTCGCGACCGGGGCCGCATCGATCAGGCGCAGCGTGGCGGCCACGGCGTCGGGCTGGCGCACGATGACTCGCGTGGCGCGATAGCCGAGCGCCCGAACCAACGGGGCGACCCAAAAGCGAGAGCGCCCGGTATCGAGTGACGACACGGCAACGGGATTATAGGTGCGGGCCGCATCGCGGCTGTCGGAGGCCGACCATTGGATTGCCGCGAGCGCCGTCTCCAGGCGCGACACGGCGTCCGCGGTGCTGTCCGGCTCTGCGACGCCCGCGACCTTCAGCATCCGGATCAGGTAATCACGATACGCGGTGCGCGCCTGCCGCATCGCCGGAGCGTCGGAGGTATAATAATCGCGATCGGGCATGCCGAGCACGCCTTGCGACACGTTGAGCGCATAATGGCCGGGATCGCGATCGTCTGGCTCGACCGCGAAGGCAAGCGGCAGGTCCACACCGCGCCGGCCGGCCTGGGCGGCGGCGGCCCAATAATCGTCCGGCGACCGGACCGCGCGCAGCTTTGTGAGCCAGGCGTTCGCCGGTGCCATCCCCAACCGGTTGACGCGATCCTGATCGAGGAACGCACGATAGGCGGTGCCGGCCCGGCTCGCGCGGTCGCGTGCCAGCTCGTCGAGGATCACATGGACCTGCGTCCGGCTGAGATCGTCGAGCTGGCCGATCGTGCCGACGCTCGACCGGTCGGCCGGAATCGCGGTGCGGCGTTCCCAGGCGCCATTGGCGTAGCGGAAGAAGTCGGCCCCCGGCGCGACGCTGCGATCCATGCCGCTGACGTCGAATCCCGAGGCAACGACCGGGCCGTCCGCGCCACCCCGGCCGGGGATCGCGATCGCCCCCGCGATCGCCAGGGCAAGCGCACAATCACGGGCAAAGCCGGCCAGCCGTCCGATCGCAGGTCGTTGAATTAATTGGCGCATCCTGTTGCGGCTCCTCCATGCCCCGCCTAGCAGCGCGCCACGAGCGCGGGCTAGCCCAACAATTCGGCGAAGCGCGCAGCAAAGGTGTGCGCATCGCCCGGCCAGCGCGCGGAGACATAATTGCCGTCCTGCACTACCCAGGCCGGGCGCGCGTCGTCGATGCTGTCGCGCGCCAGGCCGTTCGTCTTGCGCCGGAAATCGGGCGCGTCGCGCGGCACGTCGATATAGTCCTCCGGGGCCGCCAGCGCGCGCGTCACCTCGGCCTCGACCGACATAAAGCCCTCCGGCTGGCCCGGTGCCTCGACATAGGTGCGGTAATAATCGCGATCCCACCAGCGACCGATATGCGCGAGCGCGCTGGCGGTGCGTTCCTGCGCCCAGGTCAGCGACGCGGTGCGGCGGCCATACAGCACGGACATACCGTCGTCGCGACGGCTGCGCGCGGCGAGCAATACGCCGTGGCAGATCGCGCCGACCGGCTTGTCGGCATCGAAGAACGCCACCACCAGCCGCTGCAGCACCGCGCTTTCGAGATAATCGCGCATGCCCCGCGCGCGATGCCCGCCCGGCAGTAACAGCCCATCGAAATCGTCGGCCACGGCTTGGTTCCAGCGCAGCGGCGCGCGGAAGTCCGGATCGTGCTCGAGCTCGGCATACGCACGTCGCGCATCACGATTGGCGCGCAGCAACAACCCGATCAGGCGGATGCGGCGCAATCCCGGCAGCCGGCTCCAGGGATCGAGCCCGATGCCGTCGAGCATGATCGGGTCGGCCGAAGCCGGCCCACCGTCCGGTGTCGCGAAGCGCACCTCATGCCCCCGGTCAGTCAGCACGCGCCAGCTCACCGCGACTTCCGACGGATCGAAGTCGCGATGCGGCAGCGGCATGATGACCCGAGCCATCGGCAACCCTCCTCCAGTCGATCGGTGGACCGTGCCGCAGCGACCCGTGCAAGGCAATCGACACTGGTTCGGCGATTCGTGCCGCGAATCGACTAAAAACCGTCCACGCGCCCTACCCTGCTCATTTCGTCGCGCACAGACCACGGCTCACCGCCGATTCGGCTCGGTTCGTCGCGCGAATGGTCGCGAGACAAAGTGTCACCGCCGAAACGATCCCGATTTTAGTCGCTAGAATCGGCGCCGCTTCCGAAGAACAGCGGAAAACTGCGACGGATAGTAACGAGGCCGAATACTGATTGCCGATTCTTGGAAAATTGCGACGGATAGATTGCGCCCTATACGCGGATAGGACTTTTAGCCTGTCCCAATTTTTACCATCCATTACCGGTAATCAAATATAGCCTTCCGTTTCCTCAAGTAATTATCGTACAATATCAATAAAATACCGTTGCACGACCGAATTCTTTGGCGTATTTGAACGACGTACTCGAACTAACGGGTTCATCATGCCATTGCCATTCATACTAATGGACCGCTCTGCGGCCCTCCTCCTCGGTGTGTGCGTCGGGGCCGCCATAGGTCTCGACTTTGTCGGACACGCCGGTTCTGGCGTGTCCACAGTAAAAGCTCCCGTCTGTGCAATTCCGGCCAAGACCAACGCCGCACCGCCCGAAGTCGCCGCCGCACGCCTTTGTGGATCGGTACCGCAAAAGCAATTGATCTCCACCTTGCGCCAGGGCCGGCCGGTACGGGTCGCGGTGTTCGGCGATTCGTACGGCGACGGGATCTGGTCGGGGCTGCAGCGGCAATTGCCCCGCTCGAGCTTCGAGGTCGTGAAATACAGCCAGCCGGCCACCGGCTTCACCCGCTACAAGCGGCTCAATATCGAGGCGCATACCGCCGAGCAGATCGGGTCCGAACCGATCGACATCGCCGTGGTCTCGTTCGGCGCCAACGACGTCCAGGGCATCATCACCGATGAGGGCAAATACGGCCCGATGCTCGGCGATCGCTGGAAAGCGCAGATCGCGACGCGCATCGACCGCTTCGTCGGCCTGCTCCGCCGACACCATGCGATGGTCTATTGGGTCGGCCTGCCCCGCATGCGCGAGGCGCAGACCGACAGCGACATGGGCGCGATCAACGCTTTCTACGCGGGCGAGATGGCCAAGCTCGACGTGCCGTTCATCGACACCCGCCCGCTCGCCTCGGACAAGAACGGCCAATATGCCGCCTATCTGCCCGACCCCAAGACCAGCGAGCGTACCCTGATCCGCGAAGGCGATGGCATCCACATGTCGATGACCGGCTATCTGTGGATCACCAAGGGGCTGGCATCGCGGATCCGCGACTATGTCGATGCCACCCGCGCGATCGACACGGCTCCCGCTTCTGGGGCCGAGGTCGCACGGTGAAACCGCTCGCCATTCCTCTCTCCATTGCCCTCGCCTTGCTGCCCGGTGTCGCCGTCGCCGACAGTTGCTGGCGCGAAGCCTGCAATCTCGCGACACTCAGGCCGGTCTTCGCGCAGCTCGACGCGCGCGCGCGGACTCCGGGCACGCGCCCGGTGCACATCGTCCAGATCGGCGACAGCCATACCGCGGGCGATGTGCTGACCGGCGCGTGGCGCGACCTGCTCCAGGCGCGCTACGGCAATGGCGGGCGCGGCGTGGTCGCCGCCGGACGGCCATGGGACGGCTATATTACGCATGGCGTGACCGCGACGATGTCGCCTGGCTGGCGGGTCGCGGCAAGTTTCGGCAAGGGCTCCGAGAACGTGGCGGTGCCGCTCGGCCTGTCGAGCTATTCGCTGACCTCGCTCCAGCCCGGCGCGACGATCGGCCTCACCACCGACAGCCCAACCATGGATTTCGACCGCTTCGTACTGTGTGCGATGGCCGGCCCCAATGATGCGACGCTGACCGTGCGGCTCGGCGGAGCCGACCAACGCATCACGCTCGACGCTCCCGTCCCGACCCCGCGCTGCACGACGATCCGCAGCGCTACGCCGCAATCGTCGGTCACCGTGACCGCCGGTGATCGTCCCACGACGATCACCTCCTGGGCGACGTTCCGCGACCAGGGCGGCGTGACGCTGTCCAATCTCGGCGTGGTCGGCGCGCAGCTGCGGCATTTCGGCCGCACCGACGATGCCGTGATCGCCGAGGAATTGCGCGCTTATACGCCCGATCTGATCGTGTTGGCGTTCGGCACCAATGAGGGGTTCTCGCCGCACCTAGATCCGCTCGACTACGAAACGACGTTGCGTGGCCAGATCGACCGGTTGCGTACGCTCGCGCCCGGCGTGCCACTGCTGATGCTCGGCGCACCCGACGCGCTGACCCGTAACCAGGCGCTCAAGGCCAATGCCGACGGCGCGCTGCTCAGCTGCCCCGATGCGGTAACGCCCCCTTTGATCGCGCCGCCAGCGCTCGGGCGGGTTCGCGGCATCCAGCGTGACGTCGCGCGCGACCTCGGCATCGCCTTCTGGGATTGGCAAGCGGCGATGGGCGGTCCGTGCGCCGCACGCGCGTGGACGAACGCAGTGCCGCCGATGATGCGCCCCGACCATGTCCATTTCCGCTGGCCCGGTGGTCAGGCGCTCGCCGCCCGGCTCCAGGCCGATCTCGACGCTGCGATGAGCGAGTGATGCGATGCTGTTCCCGACGCTGACCTTCGGCCTGTTCTTCCTGGTCGTCTTCCCCGCGGTCTGGGCCGCGCGATCGAACGAATGGCGCAAATTGCTGCTGCTCGTCGCGAGTTGGGTATTCTACGGCGCGTGGGACTGGCGTTTCGTACCGCTGTTGATCGGATCGGCGCTGATCAACTGGGGCGTCGCCGAGTTGATCGCGCGCAGCGACGATGCGCGCACTCGCAAGGCGCTGCTGATCGGCGGCGTCGCGGTCAACCTGCTGGTGCTCGGTTTCTTCAAATATTTCGACTTCTTCGCGCAACAGGCGGGCAGTCTGTTGACCCTGTTCGGGATCGGTCAGGACGCGCCGCTGATGCAGGTGATCCTGCCCGTCGGCATCTCGTTCTTCACGTTCCAGGGGATCAGCTACGTCGTCGACGTGCATCGCGGGCGCGTTCCCGCGGCGCGATTGCTCGACATATTGCTGCTGATGTCGTTCTTCCCGCACCTTGTCGCCGGGCCGATCGTCCGCGCCGCCGACCTCGTCCCGCAATTCCAGCAAACCCCCAAGATCAATCGCGGCATGGTGTCGATGGGGCTGCTGCTGATCGTCTGGGGATTGTTCAAGAAAGCGGTGATCGCCTCCGAGTTGGCGACGCAGTTCGTCGACCCCGTCTTCTCGACCCCTTCCGCCCACGGCTCGCTCGACCTGATCCTCGCGGCCTATGGCTATGCGGTCCAGATCTATTGCGATTTCTCGGCCTATTCGGACATGGCGATCGGCATCGCCGCCTTGCTCGGCTATCGCTTCCCGCGCAATTTCGACCGGCCCTATCGCTCGGCCTCGCTCCAGGAATTCTGGCGGCGCTGGCATATCAGCCTATCGCGCTGGCTGCGCGATTACCTCTATATCGAAGGGCTGGGCGGCAGCCGCGGCGGCAAATTCAGGCTCTACCGCAACCTGATGATCACCATGCTGCTCGGCGGATTGTGGCATGGTGCTGCCTGGACGTTCGTGATCTGGGGCGGGTTGCACGGTGCGGCGCTGGTGATCGAGCGCGTCTGGGCAACCGGTCCGCGCACCCGCGACATCGTCCTGCCGCATTGGGCGAAGGTCGTGCTGACCTTCCATGTCGTGACCCTGGGCTGGATCTTCTTCCGCGCGGCAAGTTTCGGCGACGCGCTTGCCTATCTCGGCGGGATTGTCGCGCCGGCGACGGGTGCGGTCACCGTGACGCCGTTGATCGTCGTGCTGATCGGGTTCGGGCTCGCCATCCATGCACTGCGCTGGGATTCGATGACGCGACTGGCCGAGCGGCTGCGCCGTCTCCCTGCCCCCGCGCTCGCCGGCGCATTGGTCGCGGCGATGCTGGTGGTCGACGCGATGCGGTTCGAAGGGATCGCGCCCTTCATCTACTTCCGTTTCTGAGGCAGCCGATCATGTCCGACCTTTACGAATTCCCCGTCGATCTTCCCGACGAAGGCGATGACGGCCAGGCGACGCTCAAATGGGCCAGCATGATCGTTGCCCTGGCCACCTTGGGGCTGGCGCTATTCAACCCGACCGCGATCAGTGGCTGGGTCGACGACCTGCCGCCGGGGCCGACCAACGTGCGGCTAGCCGCGATCGGCGAAGGCTGGGCCGAAACCGCTGGCCGTATCGGCCTGGGCGCGGGCCACGCCCGGCTCCACGCCGCGTGGAAGACCGCCGAGCGCACCGATTGGAAAGGCCGCCAGCCGGTCGAGATGGCGGCGACCGATCAGCCCGCTACGCCGTAAGGTCGCGCAGGCACGCGATCAGCGTGCGCCGCGCAAGCACGATCTTGAAGTCGTTATGGCCGTATCCGCGCGCATCCCTCAGCAGCGCCTCGGCCGCAGCCTCGAACGCATCGGTGCCGGCAGGCTTGCCGACCAATGCGGCTTCGGCTTCGGCGCTGCGCCAGGGCATCGGCGCCAACCCACCGAAGGCCAGCCGCGCCGAGGTGACGACACCATCCTCGACCGCGATCGCCGCCGCGACCGATACTAGGGCAAAGGCATAGGAAGCGCGGTCGCGCACCTTGCGATAGAGTTGCCGCCCCGGTGGCGGTGCTGGCAGCTCGATCGCGACGATCAGTTCGCCCGGCTTCAGGTTGGTCTCGATCTCGGGCGTATCGCCGGGCAGGCGGTAGAGATCGCCGAGCGCGATCCGCCGCTCTCCGCCACCAGGCAGCGCCGTCACCACCACCGCGTCGAGCGCGCGCAACGCCACCGCCATGTCCGAGGGGTGGGTCGCGATGCAGGATGCCGATGCGCCGAGCACCGCATGGATGCGGTTGAACCCACCGATCGCGTCGCATCCGCTACCCGGCTCGCGTTTGTTGCAGGCGGCCGCGGTCTCGTAGAAATAATAGCAGCGCGTCCGCTGCAACAGATTGCCGGCGGTCGACGCCATGTTGCGCAATTGCGCCGACGCCCCCGCCAGCAAGGCCCGGCTCAGCATCGGATATCGCGCGCGGATCAGCGGATGCGCGGCGAGATCGCTGTTGGGCACCAGTGCACCGATCCGCAGCCCGCCCGCCGCGGTCTCCTCGACGCCATTGAGCGCCAGCCGGCTGATATCGATCAGCCTGGTCGGCGTTTCGACCTGCAATTTCATCAGATCGATCAGATTGGTCCCGCCGGCAATGTAGCGCCCGCCGCTGGCCCCCGCGGCCAGCGCCTCGTCCACCGTTTCGGCGCGCGCATAATCGAACGGCTTCATTCCGCCGCCTCCGCCAGGCGCTCGGCATCCGCGACGTCACGGATCGCCGCGACGATCGTCGGATAGGCGGAACACCGGCAGATATTGCCGCTCATCCGCTCGCGGATTTCGGGATCGCTCAGCACGACATGGTCGAGATCGTCGCTGACATGGCTCGCCCAGCCCTTCGCCACTTCGTCGAGCATTGCGGTCGCCGAACAAATCTGTCCCGGCGTGCAATAGCCGCATTGAAAGCCGTCATGACGGAGGAACGCCGCCTGCAACGGGCTGAGGTGGTCCGGCGTGCCGAGCCCCTCGATCGTCACCACCTCGTCGCCTTCGTGCATCACCGCCAGGCTCAAACAGGCATTGATCCGCCGCCCATCGACCAACACCGTGCATGCGCCGCACTGGCCGTGGTCGCATCCCTTCTTGGCGCCGGTCAGACCGAGATGTTCGCGCAACAGGTCGAGCAACGTCGTGCGAACGTCCGCCTCCACCTCGCGCGCTTCGCCGTTGACGGTGATCCGCATCGCCTTCTCCCGGGATAAACCGCGCCGTCAGCAAGGCACCGAAACGGCACAATTCTGCGACAATTCGAATGTAGTGGCCTGCATTGCTCCCGACCAGTAGCGGAATATAAATGCGTCGTTCGATCAGCCTTGTCCTGTTGCTTGCCGGCAGCGCGCCCGTCGCGCTCCATGCCCAGACCGCGCCTGCGCCCGCGCCGAGCCCGGCGCCTCCGCAGCCGAAGCCTGCTTCCGCGCCGCAATCGGCGGACGACGGCGCGGACGAGAGCGACATCGTCGTCACCGGCTCGCGGAGCCTGCCCGGCGCGGTCGTCGGCGACATTCCGCCCGAACAATCGCTCGGCCCCGCCGATGTGCGTTCGTACGGCGTCAACAGCGTCAGCGACCTGCTCAACGAACTCGCGCCGCAGATCCGCAGCGACCGCGGATCGGGCGGCGCGCCGGTCGTGCTGCTCAATGGCCGGCGCATCTCGAGCTTCGCCGAAATCCGCGACTTGCCGACCGAGGCGATCGCGCGCGTCGACATCCTGCCCGAGGAAGTCGCGCTCAAATACGGTTATCCCGCCGACCAGAAGGTCGTGAACATCGTCCTGCGCCAGCGTTTCAAGGCGATCACGACCGAACTGGGCGACCAGGTCGCGACCGAAGGCGGAAGCAATACGCCGTCGGTGACCGGCGACATCGTCACGATCCGCCGCAACAACCGCTTCAGTTTGCACGCCGGCTATACCGACAGTTCGCCGCTGTACGAAAATGAGCGCGACATCCTGCCCCCGGCGACCACACCAGCCATACCGGGCACGATCGACCTCAACCCCGGCTTCGACCAGCGACCCTATCGCACCCTCTTATCGTCGAGCCGCAATTTCCAGACCAACCTCGTCTACGCCCGGCCGCTGGGCAAAGTGAATGCGACGATCAACGGTACGTTTCAGTATACCGAATCGACCGGCGCCCAGGGCCTGCCGACGCTCGATTTGACCTTGCCCGCGGGCAATCCCTTCTCCACGTCCGCCGGCGATGTCGACATCGACCGTGTGGCGACTGGCTACGACCCGCTCAAGCAGCGCAATTCGGCGCTGACCTATCATCTCGGCACCGGCTTCAACGGCCAGTTCGGGACGCAATGGCGCTGGTCGCTGACCGCCAATTACGATCGCGTCGACAGCGAGAACTTCAACGAGACGGGGTTCGACGTCAGCGCGCTTCAGGCCCGACTCGATGCGGGCGACCCGACGTTCAATCCGCTCGGACCGATCAACCCGCTCGATTATGCGGTGGCGCCGGCCAATCGCGGACAATCGACGTCGAATAGCGGCGGGGTCGATGCATTGGTCAACGGCAAGCTGCTCAAGCTGCCCGCCGGCGAAATTTCGACCGCGATCCGCGTCGGTGGCTCCTTGTCGAGCCTGGACAGCCAGTCGTATCGCCTCGACACGCAGAGCGGCCTGGTCAGCACCAGCGGATCGACCACGCGCAACCAGGCCTCGGGCCAGATCAACCTCGACGTGCCGATCGCGAGCAAGTCGAAACACGTGCTGGCGTTCCTTGGCGATCTGTCGGTCAACGGCAATTTCGCGGTCAACCAATTGTCGGACTTCGGCACCCTGACCACCCGCGGTTACGGTGCCAATTGGCAGCCGATCCAGGGCGTTCGCTTCATCGCCTCGGTGACCGACCAGGACGATGCTCCGTCCGCGGCGCAGCTTGCCAATCCCACCGTCGTCACGCCCAACGTCCGCGTATTCGACTATGTCAAAGGCGAGACGGTCAGCGTCACCAGTACGACCGGCGGCAATCCGTTCCTCAACGCCGACAGCAAGCATACGCTGAAGATCGGTCTGACCTTGAAGCCGTGGGAAAAGACCGACTTCACGCTGACCGCCAATTACGTGAAGTCGAGCGTGCGTAACGCGATCGCCAGTTTCCCGGCGGCGACGGCGGCGGTCGAGGCCGCTTTTCCCGACCGCTTCACGCGCGACGCCGATGGCGACCTGACCGCGATCGATACGCGCGCGGTGAATTTCGCGCGCACCGACCGCTCCGAATTACGCTGGGGCTTCAATTTCTCGAAGTCGATCAAATCGAAGCTGCAGAAGCAGGTCGAGGCGTTCCGCGCCGGCACCGGCCCCAATCCCTTCCAGGGGCTGCGCCTGCCCAATAATCGCCGTTTCGGCGAACGGCCGCCGGGTGATGGCGGCCCGCCTCCGGGCCCCAATGGCGCCGGCGCGCCGCCGCCAGCGGACGGTAGCAATCCCAATGCGACGCAGCCCCAGGACGGCGCACCGGGTGGCGGCCGTCCGGGCGGCGAGCGCTTTGGTGGTGGTGGGTTCGGCGGCGGTGGCTTCGGCGGCGGAGGACGCGGCGGCCGTGGCGCGTTCGGCGGCGGCGGCGGGCGCCTGCAATTCGCTTTCTACCACACCTGGCATTTCACCGATCGGGTCGAGATTTCCCCGACGCTCCCGGTCATCGACCTGCTCAATGGCGGCGCGATCGGGTCGGGTGGCCAGTCACGCCACGAGCTCGAGGCGCAGGCCGGCTATTCCAATAACGGCCTGGGCGTCCGCCTGTCGGCCGATTGGCAGAGCGGCACGCATGTGCTGGGTGGCACGCCGGGCAATCCCAATCCGCTCGATTTTTCGAGCCTGGGGACGATCAATCTGCGGTTGTTCGCCGACCTGACCCAGCAGCTCAAGTTCCTCAAGAAGAACCCGTGGGCCGCGGGCATGCGGGTGACCCTGGCGCTCAACAACGTCCTCGATTCGCGCCAGCGCGTCCGCGACGCCAATGGCGACACGCCGATCAGCTATCAGCCCGATTATCTCGACCCGATGGGCCGGACGATCCGACTGAGCGTGAGGAAGGTGTTTTTCTAGGCCGAGCGCCCCCCGGAATAGCGGTCGCTATTCCGGGAGAGACGCCGGCCCGGCCGGCGGCGCCAAAGGCGCCGTCCGACGCGGCTTAGCCGCGGCGAGAGGCCGGCTAGGTCGCTAGCCCCTACAACCCCACTTTCTTCTCCAGCCACCGCGCCGCCGCATCGGGACTGACCTTCCCGACATCGCGATCGACCATGTAATTGGCCTCGCGCATCGCCTCGACCGGCACGCGGCCGATCAGCGGCTTCAACGCCGCGATCATCCGCGCATCCCTGGCGTGGCGCGGGGCGATGGTCAGGATCGCATCGTAATTGGGGATAGCCCCCCTGGGATCGCTCAGCACGGTCAGCTTGTCCGCCGCGATCCGCCCATCGGACGAGAAAGCCGAGATGACGTCCGCCTGCCCGCTTTCGAGCGCGCGATACATGAAGGTCGGGTTGTAGGCATGGGCCGACCCGAAGCGGATCGGATAGGCGGCGCGCACCGCTTTCCATTCGGGGCGTTCGAGGAATTCGAGATCGGCGCCGAACTTCAGATCGGGCGCCTTGGCCACCAGATCGTCGAGGCTGACGATTCCCAGAGCCTTGGCGCGATCGCCCCGCATCGCGAAGGCATAGGCATTTTCGAACCCCATCCGCCCGAGCAGATTGAGTCCCTGCTTCGCTTGCCAGTCGCGGATCGCCGCCAGCATCGCATCGCGCGGCGGCGTGTCGGTCCGCTTCATCTCGTTGGTCCAGATCGTGCCGGTATAATCGACCGCGACATCGACATCGCTCGACGTCAGCGCGGCGAACATCACGCCCGACCCCAGCCCTTCCTTGTAGCGCACGCGATAGCCCGCCGCCTCGAGCCGATGGCCGATCATCCGCGCCAGGATATATTGTTCGGAAAAGCCCTTGGCACCGATTGTCACCGTTTCCTGCCGCACCGGCAGCGCGGGGAGCAAGGCGACGACGACGCCGAGCGCGAGCAGGCCGAACGCGATCCACGCGCCAAGCCGTTTGCGTCGCGCGATCCCGCGCTCGATCACGCCGAGCAGCGCATCGACCGCGAGCGCCAATCCCGCCGCCGCCGTGCATCCTGCCAGCACCAAAGCCCAGTTCTGCGTCTGCAACCCAGCGAAGATCATGTCGCCCAGGCTCGGCTGACCGACCGTCGTCGACAGCGTCGCCGCGCCGATCGTCCACACTGCCGCGGTGCGGATTCCGGCCATCAGAACGGGTGCGACCAGCGGCGTCTCCACCAGCCGCAATTTCTGCCACGCCGTCATGCCGACGCCATCGGCCGCCTCGATCACCGCGGGGTCGATCCCGGCGAGCCCGGTCACCCCGTTCCTGAGGATCGGCAGCAAGGCGTAGAGCGTCAGCGCCAGCAGCGAGGGAAGGAAGCCCAAAGCGGGAATCCCACCGCCAACCAGGGTCGAGAGCGACAGCAGGATCGGATAGAATAGCGCGAGCAGCGCGAGGCTGGGGATGGTCTGGACCAGGCTCGCGAAGCCAAGCACGATCCGCCCGACCGACGGCACCCGCGCCGACCACACCGCGAGCGGCAGGCTGAGGATGATTCCCAGCACCAAGGCGCTCATCGCCAACAATAGATGCTGCGCGAGCAGGTCGGGCACGCGGCCCAGCGCGTCGAGGAAATCGGTCATTGGGCGCGCCCTTTCACGCCCCCGCCTCCAACGCACCGAGCCGCTTCATCTGGTCGCGCGGCACCGCGACCAGCGCCTGCGCCACCGTGCCGCCCTCGCCCGCCAGCAACGCACGCGGCGCGGCATCGGCAACGATCCGCCCCTTGTCCATCACCAGCACGCGGTCGGCGAGCAGCAGCGCCTCGGCCATGTCATGCGTCACCATGATCGTGGTCAGCCCCAACCGATCATGCAGCGCGCGGATCGCGCCGCCCAATTGGTCGCGCGTGACCGGGTCGAGTGCGCCGAATGGCTCATCCATCAACAGCAGGCGCGGCTCTGTCGCCAGCGCGCGGGCCACGCCGACGCGCTGGCGCTGCCCGCCAGACAAGGCACCGGGCATCCGCGCGGCAAAGTCGGCCGGCAGATCGACCAGCCCGAGCAGTTCGGCGACGCGTGCGCGCGGGTCCTTCTCGCCTTCGAGCCTTAGCCCGATCGCGACATTCTCGGCGACCGTCAGATGCGGGAACAGCCCGATATTCTGGAACACATAGCCGATCCGCCGCCGCAGCCGGAAGCGATCCTCGGCATCCACCGCTTGCCCGTCGATCGCGACGCTGCCCGCGCTCGGCTCGATCAGCCGGTTGATCGCTTTGAGCAGGGTCGATTTGCCCGATCCCGAACTGCCGACCAAGACGACGAAGCTGCCGCCAGCGATCTCGACCGTGACCTCGTCGACGGCGGTGGTGCCGCCGGGATAGGTCTTGGTCACGCCGGAAAGGGCGACGGAAGGGCCTGGCTGACTCACACGAACGTTGTGCGGAACGATTGCGACAGGGTCAAACGCTCGAATTCGTCACCCCGGGCTTGTCCCGGGGTCCACTGTGCCGCAATCCTGCGCCACGAGGCTCCGTGGATGCCGGGACAAGCCCGGCATGACGACGGTGCGGAAGAGGGCGGGGAATGACGACCAAAGCAATCTTCATCACCGGCGGCGGGTCGGGTATCGGCCGCGCCGTTGCCGCGCGGTTCGCGCGGGAGGGCTGGCGCGTCGGGCTCGCCGACGTCAACGCCAAGGGGCTGACCGAAACCGCCGCGTTACTGCCCGCGGGCATGAGCGACACCTACATCATGGACGTGCGCGACCGCGATTCGTGGAAGAACGATCTCGACGATTTCACGTCGAAGACCGGCGGTCGGCTCGACGTGCTGTTCAACAATGCCGGGATCGGCACCGGCGGGCCGATCACCGAGATGAGCTTCGAGGATCTCGATCGCGTGGTCCAGATCAACCTGGTTGGCGTACTCAACGGCGCAAAGATCGGCCATGCCTATCTGGCGAAGACGCCGGGATCCTGCCTGCTCAACACCGCCTCGGCCTCGGCGATCTATGGCTCGTCCGGTCTGTCGGTCTATTCGGCGACCAAGTTCGGCGTCCGCTCGCTGACCGAGGCGCTCGATGGCGAATGGTATGGCGACGGCATCAAGGTCCGCGACCTCATCCCCGCCTTCATCGACACGCCTCTGCTCCAGGGGCCGATCGAAGGGAGCAACCGCAATATCCGCGAGACGGTGACCGGGGCCGGGCTCGAATTGAGCAGCGCAAGCGACGTTGCCGATGCCGCCTGGAACGCGGTCCATGGCGACGCGGTCCACACCTATGTCGGCAAGACCGCGTTCCGCATGAAATTCGCCGCGCGCTGGATGCCGGGTCAGCTCAGGAAGATGATGCGGCGTGGGATCGCCAGCCGGGAATAGCCCGAGGCAAGCCCTCCATCTGGTCAACCGCTTCGGCCACGCAATGGATGCGCCGAGGGATTGTTGACTCAGTCATCATGCGATAATGTTGATTCAATCAACATAGCAGATTGCGCGACGTGATGAATCGACATGAGCAGGACGTGGCCGCGCTGCGCGGTTTCAATCGCGTCTATACAACTCAGCTGGGGCTGCTCGACGCACATCTCGACCAGAGCCCGTTCACCTTGAGCGAAGCCCGGATTCTCTACGAACTGGCCAACCGGACCGATCCAACCGCGGCGGAAATCGCCCGCGCGCTGCGTCTCGACCCGGCGCAGATCAGCCGCACGATCAGGCGATTCGTCAATCGCGGGCTGGTCGCGACGCGCGACGACCCATCGCATGGCCGCCACCAATTGCTGTCGCTCACCGAGCACGGTCGGACGGCCTTCGCCGCGCTGGAAGGCAATACGCGGCGCGCGGTCGGTGCGCTGCTCGATGGATTGTCGCCCTTTCGGCGCGCGGCAATGCTCTCCGCCGCCAGGACAATGACCCGGATATTCGAGGAGGACGCGGCATCCCGGCCCGTGCTGCGTGGGCTGAAGCCCGGCGATCTCGGTCTGGTGATCGCGCGACAGGCGATCCTCTATACGGAGGAATATGGCTGGAACGCGGATTATGAGGCGCTTGTCGCGCGCATCCTGGCCGACTTCCATCGGTCGTTCGATCCCGCCCGCGACGCGGCGTGGATCGCGGAGATGGATGGAAGGATGGCGGGATCGATCTTCCTGGTTCACGGCGATGAGCCGGACGTAGGCAAATTGCGCCTGCTCTATGTCGAGCGCGATGCGCGCGGCGCGGGAGTCGGCAAGCTGCTGGTCGCGGCGTGCGTCGACCGTGCGCGCGCGGTCGGATACAAGCGGCTCGACCTCTGGACCAACAGCGTCCTGTCCGCCGCGCGCGCTATCTATCAACGCGCCGGTTTCGTGCTGGTGGATGAGATGCCGCACCATTCGTTCGGCAAGGACCTGATCGGCCAGACCTGGTCGCTGGCGCTTTGATGATGCGCCGATCCTCGCCTATGGAGCTCGTCGCGAGATCGACACGGCGCGGGATCGGGAGCGGGGGCTGACCCGATAAGCATCCCCAAGTTCGACGCGTTCGCTCTTGCTCTGGCCAGGAAGCGGATATTGCGGCACTAGCGAATTTATGCCCGGCGTGACCCCAGAGCGAAGGCCGACCATCAGCCTTATCATCCCCGCTTATAACGAGGAGGAATATCTTCCTGCCTGCCTCGACGCGGTGATGCGCAACGTCGCGGGCAAGGCGGCGGAGATCATCGTCGTCGACAACAACAGCACCGATGGCACCCGGCAAGTGATCGAGCGCTATCCGGGCGTGACCTATGTGTTCGAGGCGGAAAAGGGCATCACCCGGGCGCGCCAACGCGGCTTCCTCGAGGCGACCGGCGATATCCTGGCCTATGTCGACGCCGATACGCACCCGCCCGCGGGGTGGATCGAGCAGATCTGGGAGCAGTTCGGCAAGCGCAAGGACCTGGCGTGCCTGTCCGGGCCCTACAGCTTCTACGACCTCAGCGGCTTGCGTAACAAAGTCTCGAGCGGCTGGTTCGTCGCCGCGCGGCCGCTCTACAGCATCACCGGCTATATGATGGTCGGCGGCAATTTCGCGATTCCCCGCAACGTGCTCGAGCGGATGGGCGGCTTCGACAGTTCGATCGAATTTTATGGCGAGGATGTCGACATCGCCAAGCGCGCCAAGCAACAGGGCAAGGTGCTGTTCTCCCCGCGCTTCGTGATGCCCACCTCGGGACGGCGGATGAAGAAACAGGGCTTCGCCAAGATCGCCGGCATCTATTTCCTCAACTATTTCTCGATCGTCTTCCGCGGCAAGCCCGCCACCAAGGGCTATGAGGATATCCGCTAGCCGGACCACGGCGCGGTGCCCAGCGCCCTGATCCGATGGCTCGCCGACGGCGAAAGCCGCCGGTCAATCCACCAATAAGTCGATCGCCTCCGCCATCGCGATGTCGCGATGCGACAATCCGCCGGCGTCGTGCGTGGTCAGCGTAATGTCGACGCGATTCCACACATTGGACCATTCGGGATGGTGGTCGTGCTTTTCCGCCAACAGCGCGACTCGCGTCATGAAGGCGAATGCCTCGCTGAAATCGGCGAAGGTGATGCTGCGGCTGATCGCGTCGCGGCCCTCATCATAATCCCATTCGTCGAGTTCATCGAGCGCCTCGCCGCGTTCCTCGTCGCTCAGTTGTTCGACCATCGCTTTCTCCCTTGCTTGCCGCCGCGATGGATAACGGCCTATGCCGCTCGTCATGAGCGGGCAAGAGGGCGCACGTGTCGCGCCAAGCGCACAGGAGATCGAGGCGATCGCGCGCCGCACGCTGGCGGCGTTGCCCGCCGAGTTTCGCCGCCATCTCGGCGAGATCGTGCTGATCGTCGAGGATTTCGCCGATGACGAGACGCTGAAGGCGCTCGATATCGAGAGTCCGTTCGACCTGACGGGCGTCTATCATGGCCGCCCGGTCGGGGAGAAATCGTCGATGGAATCGGGCGCGGTACCCGACCGCATCCATCTCTATCGCCGCGCAATCCTCGACGAATGGATCGAGGATGGCGAGGATCTGGCGACGTTGGTGCGCCATATCGTGATCCACGAAGTCGGACATCATTTCGGGCTGAGCGACGACGACATGCATCGGCTCGAGGACGAGGCGTGACCCTGATCGCGTTCGACGCCGTCACCTGCGTTCGCGGCGGGCGCGCGCTGTTCGAGGGCCTGTCTTTCACGCTGGAGCAGGGTGGTGCGGCGCTCGTCACCGGCCCAAACGGCATCGGCAAGTCGAGCCTCATCCGCCTCGCCGCCGGCCTGCTTGCGCCCGCCGCCGGCCGCATCACCGGTGACGTCCCCCGCGCGCTCCTGACCGACCAGACCTCGCTCGACGAGGAATTGCCGCTGGCACGCGCGCTCGCTTTCTGGGCGCGGCTCGACCGAGCGGCGGATAATGTCGCAGCCGCGCTCGACGCGCTTGCGCTCACCGATCTCGCCGACATCCCGGTCCGTTTGCTCTCGACCGGCCAACGCCGCCGCGCCGCGATCGCGCGCGTCATCGCCAGTCGCGCACCGCTCTGGCTGCTCGACGAGCCGGCCAATGGGCTCGACACGGCGGCGCTGGGCCTGCTCGAAACGGCGATCGCCGCGCATCGAGCGTCGGGCGGCGCCGTCCTGGTGGCGAGCCACACCCCAATCACGCTGCCTGCCGCCATCGCGATCGATCTTTCGCAGCACCTACCTCAGTTGGAACGGGCGCCATGAGTTCGGCCCTCGCTCTGCTCATCGCCCGCGATCTGCGCCGCGCCTGGATCGGCGGCGGGGCATTGCTGCCAGTCGCATTCTTCCTGCTCGTCGCGATCCTGTTTCCCTTCGCGATCGGCCCCGATGCCAAGCTGCTCGCGCGCGTCGGCGGCGGCGTGCTGTGGGCGGCAGCGCTGCTCGCGGCGCTGATCCCGATCGAACGCCTCGTCGCGCCGGACATGGCAAGCGGGGTAATCGACCAGTTACTAACGCGCGGCCAGTCCGCCGCCACGATCGCCTTCGCCAAGCTGATCGCGCATTGGCTCGCCTTTGCCCCGCCGATCCTGCTCGCGGCGCTCCCCGCCGCGGCGTTGCTCGACCTCTCCACGGAGACACTGGTCCGGGTCGAGATCGGCCTGTTGATCGGCACCCCCGGCCTCGCCGCGCTCGCGCTGGCGACCGGCGCGTTGGTCGCGGGGCTGCGCGGCGCCGGCGCGATCGCCGGATTGCTGCTGCTGCCGCTCGCGGTGCCGTTGCTGATCTTCGGCGCCGGCAGTCTCGAGGGCGGCGTCGGGGCGCTCAAGCTGCTGGCGGCAGTCAGCCTGGTGCTGGTCGCGGGAGCGCCGTTCGTCGCCGGCGCGGCGATCCGCGCTGGGTTGGACTGAGGACCGCGCCGGCGCTCAGAACGACCCGCAATTGCTCGGTGCCCGCCCGCCCGCGAAGCGCGCATCGATCCAGCCCAGCGTCGCCGCTGCCTCGGTACGCGCGACGGTGCCGTGTTCGCCCCCCTGTACCGAGATGAAGCGCACCGTCTTGCCCGAGGCACAGGCGGCACGCGCGAAATCGCGCACCACGGCCGGCGCGACAATCGTGTCGCCGGTTCCCGTCGCGATCAGCGCGGGCACCTTGATGGCGGCGGCCGACGGGCTGTTCTCGCGCATCAACCGTCCCCAGGGCTGTTTCGTCCCCAAATCGAGATCGCGGATCGCACGTTGGGCGATGACGATGCCGATGATCGTGCCAAGCTTGGGTTTGGCGTCGAAGTTGACGCAATTATTGTCGGCCAGCCGGGTCATCACGTTCTGGACCGAGCGCGGTCCCAGGGTCGACATCGGCGCACCATAATAACGCGACCAACTCGTCGCGGTATAGGCGGTGAGCAAGGCGCGCACGCGGGCGTCGCTGCCTTCCTTGAAATTGCGATGCAGGTCGGTCGGCGGCACGATCGCGGCGATCCCGACAAGCTGCAGATCGGGGGCGTAGCTCGACCAAAGCTGCCCGGTCCACAAGGCGGCATGGCCGCCCTGCGATTCGCCCCACACGGCGAAGCGCGACCCTGCATCGGCTTCCGGAATTCCGCGCGCGGCACGGACCGCGTCGAGCGTCGATTTGCCCTCGCTGGTACCGACCAGCACGGGATGGACCATGTCCGACCCAAGCCCCGGATAATCGGGCGCGACGACGGTATAGCCACGACGGACGACGTCATCGAGCGCCGGGATCAGCGTGAAGTTGGTGTTGCCCAGGGAAGGCGCGCAGCGCTTGGCGATACCGATCAGGCCGTGCGTCCAGGCAATCACTCGCCGCGGACCGGCAGTGGAGCGGTCCCTGGGCGCGATGACCATGCCAGTCACCCGGATCGGCTGGTTGCGATCGCCGCTGGTCCAATATTCGATCCGCCAGGCCCGTACGTTGGGGGGAGCGTCGTTGACGGGCTGCGCGGCGACGAGCGTGCCCGCGCGCTGAGCGACAGCAGCGCAGGGAATGACGGTCAAGGCCACCGCCATCAGCAGGATCGAGATATTCAGGAACCGATGCATTGGGCTACTCCCCGCAAGGTGGGTGGAGAATAACACGTCAGCCAGGCGGGGGAAAACGATACGCCGCGCTAGGTCGGTCCCCTTCGGTGCGCGAACGACGCCCCGCTACCGAAACCGGGTAGCGGCGTCATTGCCTGCACTACCGATCCGCGCCACACCTTCCGATAACGATAAAGGAGTGGAGCCGGCATGATCACGACGAACATGGCCGATTGGGATGCGACCGCGACCGCCGCGGCGATTCGATCCGGAGCGGTGTCACCGATCGAAGTCGTCGATGCGGCGATCGCGCGCGCCGAAGCGTTCGACCCGAAACTCAACTTCCTGGTGACCGACGATTTCGAGCGGGCTCGCCAGCGGGCACGCGGGCCGCTCGGCGATGGCGCGTTCGCCGGCGTGCCGTTCCTCATCAAGGATCTGGACGACTTTGCCGGCCTCCCGACGCGACTGGGAACGCGAGCCACAGCCGGGGTGGCAGCGGTAACCCGGCAAGCGCCGCTGATCGACGGCATGCTGGCGACCGGGCTCAATCCGATCGGCAAAAGCGCGACGCCGGAACATGGCTTTCTGCCCACCACCGAGCCGCTGGCCTTCGGGGCGACGCGCAACCCATGGGATTCGACACGGTCGGCTGGCGGATCGTCGGGCGGGGCCGCGTCGGCAACCGCCGCCCATGTCGTACCATTCGCGCATGCCAGCGATGGCGGCGGCTCGATCCGCATCCCGGCCTCCTGCTGCGGTCTGTTCGGGCTCAAGACGTCGCGCGACCGCACCCTGGCGACCGATCCGGGCCATTTCCCGATGCCGCTCAGCGTTCAGCTATGCGTGTCGCGCAGCGTTCGCGACAGCGCCACCTTGCTCGCGGCGGTCGAGGCGAAGGATTCCGGTCTGCCGCCGGTCGGGCAGATTGGCGGGCCGTCGGCTCGGCGGCGGCGCATCGGCTTGGTCCTCGACAGCATATCCGGCCAGTCGCCCGACCCCGAGGTCGCAACCGCGATCGAGGGCATGGCGGCGCTGCTCGGCGATCTCGGCCACCATGTCGAGCCAACCGCCTGGCCGGCACCGATCGTCGGCATGTCGGACGCTTTTCTGCTAACCTGGTCGCAAGGCGCCGCCAATCTGCTTGCCGAGGACGGTCGGCGGCTCGGCCACCCGCCGGGAATCGAGGATGTCGAACCCTTCAGTCTCGCCATGGCGGCGATCATCGCCGGCGCACCGGAAGGCGCGGTCGACCAGGCCGTCGCCTATCTCACTTCGCTTCGCGGCGTCTATGATGCCTGGCTGACGCAGTTCGACATGATCCTGTCGCCGGTCCTCTCGCTCCCGCCGCCCGAGATCGGCTGGCTCGCCCCCGACTTGCCGGTCGAGACGATGGCGGAGCGGCTCACCCGCTATGTCGGCTATACGACGCCGTACAATGTGGTCGGCGCGCCGGCGATGAGCGTACCCGGCGCGTGGTCGGCGGCGGGACTGCCGATCGGCGCGCAGTTCGGCGCCCCGGTCGGTGGTGAAGCGGCCTTGCTGGAATTGGCCTACGAACTGGAGGAAGCGATACCCTGGACGGGGCAGCGGCCGCCAATTCGAGCCTGATCCCCAAGGCCGGCAGACATCGACTTACCAGTGTCGACTACTCACCGACTCCAGCGCGCCCAGATCGCGGTCGGCAGCAACAGGCCGCGCGCTTCCTCGCGCACCGCGAGTTCGCCTGCCTCGACCTTGCCCGGCAGATCGGCGAAGGCTTGGCTAACCAGTTCGCCGATCGCCAGCGCCGACATGCGCACGGCGTAAACCGTCAGGAACAGGAATCGCGATCTCTCGTCGAGCAATTGCCGGCAATCCTGGATCAGCCCGGGCAGTCCTTCTTCCAGCCGCCACACTTCACCTTCCGGTCCGCGGCCGAATTTGGGCGGGTCGAGCAGGATGCCGTCGTAACGCCGGCCGCGCCTCACCTCGCGCGCGGCGAACTTGGTCGCATCGTCGACCATCCAGCGCACCGGCCGGTCGTCGAGCCCCGCCAGCCGCGCGTTCGCCCGTGCGCCTTCCACCGATTTCTTCGAGGCGTCGACATGGACCATCTTCACGCCCCTGGACGCCAATGCCAGCGTGCCGACGCCGGTATAGCCGAACAGATTGAGCGCCTCGGGCTCGTCGAGCCCCGCCAACCGCTCGCGCATCCAGCTCCACACCGGCGCCATGTCGGGGAAGAAACCGAGATGCCGAAACGGCGTGGTCTGCGCGGTGAAGGCAACGTCATCCCATTTCATCGGCCAGCCGTCGCGCGGCACCTGGCCGCTATATTGCCAGCGCCCCCCGCCTTCCTCGTCCGATCCGGGGATGAACTCGGCATCGGCTTTCCAGTCGCCATTGGCCGGCGCCCACATCGCCTGCGGCTCGGGGCGGATGAAGCGAAACCGGCCATAGCGTTCGAGCTTGCGGCCATGGCCGGAGTCGAGCAGCCCGTAGTCCGGCCAGGGCTCGCCGATCATCGTGTCGAGGTTCATAGACGAACCCTCGACGACAGACCCTCACCCTTCCCACCCGGCTGCGCCGGGCGGGCCCCTTCCCTCTCCCGCATGCGGGAGAGGGAGGGAGCGCCGAAGGCGCGGAAGGGTGAGGGTCTGTCGATCATGCCGCCGTCTCGGCAATATACCCCGCCACCGCCTCGAACGTCGCGGGTAGCGTCTCATACCGCTCCTCGCGATCGAACAGGTCGCCAACCCGCGCCGGCAATACCGGACGCACGCCCGTCGCGCGCTCGACCGCATCGCCGAACTTGGCCGGATGCGCGGTCGCCAGCGTGACGATCGGTGCATCCACGTCCGCCTGCCGCGCCGCGCCGAGCCCGATCGCGGTATGCGGATCGATCACCTGGCCTGCCCGCTCGCACGCCCAGCGCATCGCCAGCGACATGTCGTCGAGATCGATCCGCGCACTCGACAACAAACCAGCCGCGCCGTCGCGCTGCTGGTTGGTCAGCCGCATCGCCTTCGATGCTTCGAATCCCGCCATCTGCGCCGCCAGCGCCGCACCATCGCGCCCGCCGACATCGAATAGCAGCCGCTCGAAATTCGAGCTGACCTGGATGTCCATCGACGGCGTCGGCGTCGCCACCACGCCGGCCGCCGAATAATCGCCGCTCGACAATGCGCGGTGAAGAATGTCGTTGACGTTGGTCGCGACAATCAGCCTGGCGACCGGCAGCCCCATCTTCGCCGCGACATAGCCGGCGAACACGTCGCCGAAATTGCCCGTCGGCACCGAGAAAGCGATCGCACGCTCGGGAGCGCCGAGCCGGACGGCGGCGTAGAAATAATAAACCACTTGCGCCATCAGCCGCGCCCAGTTGATCGAATTGACCGCGGACAGAGTCAGGTGCCCGAGTGGCCCGGTCCCGGCGGCATTGGCGTTGAACATCGCCTTCACCATCGCCTGGGCGTCGTCGAAACTGCCTTCGATCGCGATATTGTGAACGTTGGGCGCGAATACCGTGGTCATCTGACGGCGCTGAACGTCGGACACCCGTCCCTTGGGGTGGAGCATGAAGATCTCGACCCCGGTGCGGCCCGCGACCGCGTCGATCGCCGCCGATCCGGTATCGCCGCTGGTCGCGCCGACGATGGTCAGCTTCTGGTCGGTGCCCGCCAGGAACCGTTCGAACAACAACCCCAGTAGCTGCAGCGCGACATCCTTGAACGCCAAGGTCGGTCCGTGGAACAGTTCGAGCAGCCAATGGCGGTGGTCGAGCTGAACGAGGGGCGTCACCGCATCATGCGAGAAACGACCATAGGCCTGAGTACAAAGCGACCGGACTTCTTCCTCGCTCAGCGCGTCGCCGACGAACGGCGCCATCACCCGGACCGCGGTTTCGACATAGGACAAGCCAGCCAGACCGGCGATCTCGTCACGGCTCAAGGTCGGCCACGCCTCGGGCAGATACAGCCCGCCGTCATTGGCCAGCCCGGCCAGCGTCACTTCACGAAAACCGAGCGCGGGGGCGACCCCGCGCGTACTCACATAGTGCATGCTTACCCCTTACGTGCGCGGCGGCGCAGCGCCAGCAGATAGATGATCACCGCGATCCCGGCGAACAGGAACCATTGTACCGCGTAAGCGAGATGGTTGTTCGGAATCGACTCGATGCTGGGCGTCTCGTTCGCCGTCAGCCCCGGCGCCGGCGTATCGGCGACGAGCAGCAATTCCCTGGGCGCCGCCTTGCCGACCATCGTCGCGATCAACGGTACGCTCGACGGCGCATGGCTGATCATCCCATTGACCTTGCCGCCAGTCCATTTGGGCTTGAACTCAGGATCGTGCGTGGTGCCGAGCTGGACCGAGAAACCCGGTCCCTCGGCCCCGGTGGCGCAGCGCGCGATAACGCGGAAACCGGCCTTGCCCGCGCCGTCGAGCACGAAGCCGACCGGTTTCAAACAGAACGCGCCCGCCTTGCGGAACAGCAGATCGTCGCCGATCGCGGGGATCGGGAAAGCGATCGGCGGCTTGGACGGGTTGGCGGCGAGCACGCGCAATTCGGCGAGCTTCTGCCCGCGCCGCTGTAATTGCCAGAACCCCAGCGCGACCATCGCGGTCACGGCCAGGGCGACAAGCACGGTCGCGACGATCGGCAAACGCTTCATCGCGGATCCTCATGGCGATATTCACGCGCCTTGTTGCGATATTCGAGCGCGAGCAACCCTGCCTTCGAAATGCGCAAAGCCCCCAGCACGGCGATCGCGGTCACCGGAATCCAGAGCAGCAGATGGACCCAGAAGGGCGGCGACACCGACAATTCGAGCGTGATCGCCGCCGCCACGATAGCACCGCCCAGAACCAGGATCAGCAATGCGGCCGGGCCGTCGCCGACGTTGAACGCCGAAAAGTCGAGTCCGCAGGCGCGGCAACTATCGGCGAATCGTATCCAGCTGGCGAACAGGGTCGGTTTGCCGCATCGCGGGCACAAACCCTTCAGCGCGACCTGAACCGGCGCGACCTCGGCGGGCGCGGGGCCCGCGTCGGGTCGCGCGTCGCTCATCAGCCGGCGTGGACGGGTGCGCCCCAGCCGCCCCAGACATAGATCGTGATGAACAGGAACAGCCACACCACGTCGACGAAATGCCAGTACCAGGCCGCCGCCTCGAAGCCGAAATGCTGCTTCGGGGTGAAGTCGCCCTTATACGCACGGATCAGGTTGATGGTCAGGAAGATCGTGCCGATCAGCACGTGGAAGCCGTGGAAGCCCGTCGCCATAAAGAACGACGCGCCATAGTTCAGGCCCTTGAACGGGAACGGCGCTTCCGAATATTCATAGGCCTGGATCGAGCTGAACAGCACGCCGAGCACGATCGTCAGCCACAGGCCCTTCTTCACGCCGTCATTCTCGCCGACGCCGAGCAAGCCCCACAGGCCCTTCATCGCACCGCCACGCTGATTGTGGATCAGCGCATGGTGCGCCCAGGTCACCGTGGTGCCCGACAACAGCAGGATGATCGTGTTGAGCAGCGGGAACTGGAAGGCGTTGATGACCTCGATGCCCTTGGGCGGCCAGACCGAGGCGGCGGCGATGTTCTCGGTCGCGAGGCTCGCGGTCTTGCTCGCCGCGTCCCACACCACTGGCGCCGGGAACAGCGAGAAGTCGAAGAACGCCCAGAACCAGCCGACGAAGAACATCACTTCGGACGCGATGAACAGCACCATGCCGTAGCGCAGGTGGAGCTGTACCACCGGGGTATGGTCGCCCTGATGCGCTTCCTTGATGACGTTGGACCACCAGGAGAACATCGTGAACAGCACGCAGATCAGGCCGAACCCGAACAGCAGCGAGCCGTAATGCGCGCCCTTCATCCACATGATGCCGCCCGAGGCCAGCACCAGCGCGGACATCGCGCCGATCAGCGGCCAGGGATCGGGTTGCAGGATATGGTAATCGTGGTTCTTGGCGCCGGCCATGTCGGTCCCCGTTAGTCTGGTCTGGTTTGTTATGCGCTCTAGCTCGGCGTTTTCGCGGAATCTACCGGGTAAAACGTATAGCTGAGCGTGATGGTCTGGATATCGCGCGCATCCGGGTCCTTGAGGATCGCCGGATCGACGAAAAAGATCACCGGCATGCGCTGCGTCTCGCCGGGTTTGAGCGTCTGCTGGGTGAAGCAGAAGCACTGGATTTTCTTGAAATAGGCGCCCGCTTGATCGGGGGTGACGTTGAACGTCGCGGTCCCGGTCAGCGTCTGGTTCGACGTGTTGGTCGCGGTGAAGAACGCCATGTCGCGCGCGCCGATGTCGATCGTCTCCGATTCGTTTTCGGGCTTGAAACTCCACTTGAAGCCAGGAGCGACATTGGTGTCGAACGCTACCGTGACCTTACCGTCGACTCGGCCGGGCGCGCGCAACGCCCGTCCGGTGGTGCCGTTGAGTCCCGTCGCCTGGCAGAACATGCGGTAAAGCGGGACGCTCGCCCAGGCGAGGCCGGACATGAAGCATATACCGAGCACGGCAAGCAAAGCGGTCCGCGTCGTGCGCTGCATGGTCAATGTGCTCCCCACCCCAGGCCGATCTTGGCGATCGCGAGCGCGAAGATCAGGATCACCAGCACGCCCAGCACCAGCGCCAGCGCGCGCGCATTGCGGCGTTGCGCCGCGAGTCTCTGTTGGTCGGGAGTCATGCCAGCCACCGGTCGGCGACGACCGCGCCGAACAGGATGAAGAGATAAGCGATCGAATAAGCGAACAGGCGCTTTTCCGGGCGCATGCGATCCTCGGCGGCGGTCGTGCGGAACGTGATCTGCGCCGCCAGCAGCACGAACCACGCCGTCGCCGCCACCGCCACCCAGCCATAGATCGCGCCGGTCAGCCCGAGCGGCCAGGGCGCCACCGCGGCGACCGCCATCGGGATAGTGTAAAGCCCGATCTGGAGGCGAGTGGCGCGCTCGCCCGCGACCACCGGCAGCATCGGGATGCCGGCATTGGCGTAATCGGTCTTCACGAACAGCGCGAGCGCCCAGAAATGCGGGGGGGTCCACAGGAACACCAGCGCGAACAACAGCAATGGCAATGGCGCGAGGCTGCCGGTCGCCGCCGCCCAGCCGATCAGCGGCGGGAAGGCCCCGGCCGCGCCGCCGATGACGATATTCTGCGGCGTCCGCGGCTTGAGCCAGATCGTGTAGATGAAGACGTAGAACAGGATCGATGCCGCCAGAATGCCTGCCGCGAGCAAATTGGTCGCGAGCCCCATCAGCAGCACCGAGAACACGCCTAGCCCGACGCCGAAATGGAGCGCCGATTCGCGGCGCATCCGCCCGGCCGGCAGCGGCCGCCCGCGCGTGCGCTTCATCTTGGCGTCGATATCGGCTTCATACCATTGGTTGAGCGCCCCCGCCGCGCCCGCGCCAAGCGCGACGCACAGGATCGCGGTGAAGCCGATCACCGGATGGATCGCGACCGGCGCCGCGAGCATGCCGCACAGGCCAGTGAAGACGACGAGCGTCATCACCCGGGGCTTGGTCAGCGCCAGGAAATCGCGCCAGTCGGCGGGAAGGGCGATGGTCTCGGTGGTCATGGGTTGAGGGGCCTATAGGCGGCTCGCGGCGGCATGCAAAGCCGTTCGTCCGAAACGAAAACGCCCCGGAAACTTCCGGGGCGTTTCGTTGCCGGATCAGTGCCGATCAATGATGATGGGAATCACCCGCATCTATCACCGGCAGCGTCTCGAACTGGTGGAACGGCGGCGGGCTCGACAGCGTCCATTCGAGCGTCGTCGCACCTTCGCCCCAGGGGTTGTTGGGCGCCTTCTTGCCCGCGAACAGCGACCAGATCAGGTTGATGAAGAATACGGCCATGCCCGCGGCCATGATCATATAGCCAATCGTCGCGAACTTGTTGAAATATTCGAACGCGTTGGGATAGTCCGGATAGCGCCGCGGCATGCCCTGCAGGCCGAGGAAGTGCATCGGGAAGAACAGCACGTTCACGCCGATGAAGAACACCCAGAAATGCACATGGCCGAGGAACTCGTTGTACATCCGGCCCGACATTTTCGGGAACCAGTAATAGAAGCCAGCGAACAGCGAGAACACCGCGCCGAGGCTGAGCACGTAGTGGAAGTGCGCCACCACGTAATAGGTGTCCTGCATGTAATCGTCGACGCCCCCATTGGCGAGCACGACGCCGGTCACGCCGCCGACGGTGAACATGAAGATGAAGCCCATCGCCCAGACCATCGGGGTCTTGAAGCTGAGCGACCCGCCCCACATCGTCGCGATCCAGGAGAAGATCTTGATGCCGGTCGGCACCGCGATCACCATCGTCGCCGCGGTGAAGTACATCTTGGTGTTCACGCTGAGGCCGGTGGTGAACATGTGGTGCGCCCACACGATGAACCCGACCACGCCGATCGCGACCATGGCATAGGCCATGCCGAGATAGCCGAACACCGGCTTCTTGGAGAAGGTCGCGATGATCTGGCTGATCATGCCGAAGCCCGGCAGGATCATGATGTACACTTCGGGGTGACCGAAGAACCAGAACAGATGCTGGTAGAGGATCGGGTCACCGCCGCCTTCGGCCTGGAAGAAGGTCGTGCCGAAGTTACGGTCGGTCAACAGCATGGTGATCGCCGCGGCGAGCACCGGCAGCGCCAGCAGCAGCAGGAAGGCGGTGACCAGCACCGACCAGACGAACAGCGGCATCTTGTGCAGGGTCATGCCCGGCGCACGCATGTTGAAGATGGTGGTGATGAAGTTGATCGCGCCCAGGATCGAACTCGCGCCGGCCAGGTGCAACGACAGGATCGCCATATCGACCGACGGTCCGGCCTCCTGCGTCGATAGCGGGGCATAGACCGTCCAGCCGGTCCCCGCGCCGCCGTCCGCGCCGCCGAAGAAGGGCGAGGCGAGCAGCAAAGTGAAGCTGGGGATCAGCAGCCAGAACGAAATGTTGTTCATGCGCGGGAACGCCATGTCCGGCGCGCCGATCATCAGCGGCACGAACCAGTTGCCGAACCCGCCGATCATCGCCGGCATGACCATGAAGAACACCATGATCAGGCCGTGTGCCGTCACCAGCACGTTCCACAAATGGCGCGCCTGGTCCATGTTGACGTCGCCGCCGCCACGGATGTGGTTGAGCGTATTGGCCCAATAACCGAGATACTGGATGCCCGGATGCATCAATTCGGCGCGCATCAGGCCCGAAATCGCGCCACCGATGATCCCCGCGGTGATCGCGAAGATCAGGTACAGCGTCCCGATGTCCTTGTGGTTGGTCGACATGAACCAGCGGGCAAAGAAACCCGGCTTGTGGTCCGCGTCATGATGCTCATGCTCGTGGCCGCCATGATGCGCCTCGAAGGCGTTGGGCGTGAGGGCGATATCGCTCATTGTCTTACTGTCCAGTCGAATTGCCGGCAGCGGCATTGTCGGGGGCGGTCATATTGTCCGCGGGCGCGGCGGCGTTGGCGTCCGCCGGAGCCGAGGCATTGGCAGCGGCCGGCGCGGCGGCGGGGTCGGCCGCACCAGCGACCTTGCCACCCTTGGCGACTACCCATTTGTTGTAGAGGTCGAGCGGAACCGCTTCGACCGCGATCGGCATGTAAGCATGCTTGGGACCGCACAATTCCGAGCACTGGCCGAAATAGAGGCCCGGCTTCTCGATCGTGAAGCTGGTCTCGTTGAGGCGGCCGGGGACCGCATCGAGCTTGATCCAGAATGCCGGCATCGCCCAGCTGTGGATGACGTCGGCCGAGGTGGTGATCAGGCGGATCGGCACGCCGACCGGCAGCACGACGCGATTGTCGACCGCCAGCAGGCGGGGGCCGTCATCGTCGGTGCGCGCGCGCTCGCCGGGACCAACCTCGTCCTTTTCCTTGAGCAGATTGGCAGTGATCTCGAACCCGCCATTGTCCGGATAGCTATAGGTCCAATACCATTGGTTGCCGGTGACCTTGAGCGTGATGGCGTTCTTCGGCGGCGGGGCGAACTGCGCCTGGAGCAGGCCGATCGACGGGATCGCGAGGAGCACCAGGATGACGACCGGAAGCAAGGTCCACACCACCTCGATCATCGTGTTGTGCGCGGTCTTGGACGGCACCGGGTTGGCGCGGCGGTTGAAACGGACGATGACGATCAGCAGCAGTATCAGGACGAACACCGAGATGATCGTGATCGTCCAGAGCAGCGGACCGTTGTGGAACCAGGCGGCGCGCTCGCCATTCTTGGTCACCTGCGGCTGCAGGCCGATCTCGCCATCGACCGGCTGGCCGATACCGGCAGTCGGCTTCATCGGCGGCGCGCCGTCCATCGACAGCAGCGGATCGTTCGCGGCCGGAGTCGCGGCGGCCGGAGTCGCCTTGGCCCCGCTTGCGGCGGTCGTGGTCGCTGCCGGAGCGGCCGTCGTCGGCGCTGCCGGAGTCGCGGCGGTGGCGGGCGGCGGCGCCGTGGGCGCCTGTGGCGCGGCCTGGCCGGCGCCGGCGAGCATCAGCCCCGCCGCCAGCATCGCAGTTTTCACACCGATAAAGCGCATATTGTCGCGTCACCCCGTTCAAGCAATTGAGCCGCCGCAGCGGCCCGGTAAAGTCGCGGACTTGGCCCGTCTGGCCCGGGCCTATACGCCGCCCGCGTCGCAATCTTCAAGCGCGGGAGTCGATTTTCGCAGAGACATGACGTTGCGCGCCTCGAACTGGGCCCGTATCTGGGGCGCCAGATGAGCGGTTCCCCTCCTGAACGCCTGCGCCTGGGCGTCAATATCGACCATGTCGCGACCGTCCGCAATGCGCGCGGCTCGGGCTATCCCGACCCCGTGCGCGCGGCCTTGCTTGCAGCAGAAGCCGGCGCCGATGGGATCACCGCGCATCTGCGCGAGGACCGCCGCCACATCACCGACCAGGATATCGCGCGGCTATCGGCCGAACTCCCGATCCCGCTCAACCTCGAAATGGCGGCGACCGACGAAATGCTCGAGATCGCGCTGCGGCATCGCCCGCACGCCGCGTGCATCGTCCCCGAAAAGCGCGAGGAGCGCACCACCGAAGGCGGACTCGATGCCGCGGGCCAGCACAATCACCTGGCACCGATGGTCCGCGCGCTGGGCGCGGCCAATATCCGCGTCTCCTTGTTCATCGAACCCGATCCGCGCCAGATCGAGGCGGCGCTGAGCCTCGGCGCGCCGGTGGTCGAGATCCATACCGGCCGCTATTGCGACCTGGACGGCGAAGACCGCGCCGTCGAGCTCCGCCGAATCGCCGATGCCGCAGCGCTCGCCGCCAAAAACGGGATCGAAGCCCATGCCGGGCACGGCCTGACCTTCGACAATGTCGTGCCGATCGCGGCGATCGCCCAGATCCGCGAGCTCAATATCGGCCACTTCCTGATCGGCGAGGCGATATTTGATGGCTTGGCGCCGGTGGTGCGCCGGATGCGCGCGCTGATGGATGAGGCGCGGTGAAGGGCGCCCGCTTTCTCCCCTCCCGCTTGCGGGAGGGGCTGGGGGAGGGCCTGTCGCCTTCTCGCCATTCCACACGCCCTCCCCTAATCCCTCCCGCAAGCGGGAGGGGAATTTGATCATCGGCCTGGGTTCCGACCTGTGTAATATCGAGCGGATCCAGAATTCGCTCGACCGGTTCGGCGAACGATTCGAGAATCGCGTGTTCACCGATGTCGAGCGCGCCAAGGCGAATCGCCGTCCGTTCACCAAGGCTGGCACCCTCGCCAAGCGCTTTGCCGCCAAGGAGGCCTTTTCCAAGGCAGTTGGCACCGGGTTCAAGGCCGGCGTGTTCATGCGCGACATCGGCGTGATCAATGCGCGGTCGGGCGCGCCGACCCTGGCACTGACCGGTGGCGCGAAGGCGCGGCTCGACGCGATCACGCCGGCTGGCCACGTGTCTTATATACATGTAACACTAACCGACGATCATCCCTGGGCGCAGGCATTCGTGGTGATCGAGGCGCGGCCGGCCCCGGATCATGCTATCGGGTCGAGACATGGTAACGGAAACGACGAATGAGTGACGAGTTGGCGTTGAACGACGGAAAATTCGAGCCCGTGGCGACACCGGCGCAGACCGCCAAGCCCGCGCCCGCGGACAAATGGCGCGCCCGCGCGCACGCCGCCTGGAAAGAGATTGCCGGCATTTTCTGGCTGATCCTCGCCGTGCTCGGCTTCCACAGTTTCATCGCCAAACCCTTCTATATCCCGTCCGAATCGATGCTGCCGGGGCTCGAGGTCGGCGATCAGCTGGTCGTCGCTAAATATGCCTATGGCTGGTCGTTCATCTCGCCCACCTTGCCCAATCCCGTCGCGATGTGGCGCGACCTCGTCGAGCACAAGCCGCAGGAAAGCTGGGGCGTGCAATTGCCGTTCATCAGGGGCCGGCTGTTCGGACGCATGCCCGAACGCGGCGATGTCGTCATCGTCACCCCGCCAGGGCGCAATACAGACTATATCAAGCGCGTGATCGGCCTGCCGGGCGATCGCATCGAGGTGCGCAACGGCGTGGTGTTCATTAACAACGTGCCGGTGAAGCGCGGCCCGCTCCATTATGTCGACCTGCCCGATTATGGCGGCGTGGCGCTGACCGGTCAGGAATATGGCACGACCTGCGACATCCCCGGCGGCCTGCAGGGTCCCGCGAACAAGCATTTCTGCCGGTTGCCGCTGGTCCGCGAGACCTTGCCCAACGGGCGCAGCTTCGAAACGGTCGATCTCAGCCGCGGCACGCCGGGCAGCGATCCGAACTATTATGAAGGCGACAATTACGGTCCGATCACGGTGCCAGCCGACCATGTCTTCCTGATGGGCGACAATCGCGAACGCTCGGCCGACAGCCGCATCGCGCTCGACCAGGGCGGACTAGGCGGCCCGGTGCCGTGGGAATATATCGGCGGGCGCGCCGAGTTCATCACCTTTTCCAAGAACGGCAAGGCGACCTGGAACCCGCTGACCTGGTGGGGCGGCTTGCGGAGCGGCCGCGCGGGGACCTCGCTCCACCCGGCACAGGATAAATAGTGGCAGACGACACTCCCATGCTGGTCGCCGAACCCAGCCCCAATGAGATGCGCGATCCCGAGATGCGCCGCGAGCTGAAGCGCGCGGCCGTCTGGCTGGGGCTCGCCGCGACGATGGCGCTGGTCGTGATCCTGATCCAGCCGATCCTGATCATCCTGGCTGGGCTGGTATTCGCCTCGATGCTCGACGGCGGGGTGCGCCTGCTGGGCCGCGTCCTGCCGATCGCGCGCAGTTGGCGGCTGCTGATCGTCGTCATCCTGACGATCGCCTTCATCGGACTCGTCTTTTACAAGACGGGCGCCGGCGTGGTGATCCAGTTCCAACAGCTCCAGGCAACGCTCGAAATCCAGGCCGACCGGCTGTCGCAATGGGCGGCCGCGCAAGGCATCCTGCCGGGAGCCGAGGACCTCAAGGGCCTCGCGCAGCAGGCATTGGGATCGGTCGGCAAGCTGACCAGCTGGATCGGTACCGCGCTCGGTGCGGTCACCACCTTGTTCATGATCATGGTCATCGGGCTGTTCGTCGCGATGGAACCCCGCATCTATGACCGCGGGCTGCAATGGATGGTACCGAGCGACTATCGCGCCGAATTCTCGATAACGCTCGGGCGGATGGCATCACAGCTCCGCCGGTTGCTTGCCGGTCGTCTGGCGGGCATGGCGTTCGAGGGCGTGCTGATGTGGATCGCCCTCAGCATTGCCGGGATTCCGATGGCGCTGGTGCTCGGCATCATCACCGGCATGCTCGCCTTCATCCCCAATGTCGGCGCCTTTGTCAGCGGCGTGTTGATGGTCTCGGTCGGGTTCAGCGCGGGCATCGACAAGGGATTGTGGGCGATCCTGATCTATTTCCTAGTCCAGACGTTCGACGGTTGGGTCGTGATCCCCCTGGTCGCGCGCCGCACGGTCGATCTCCCCCCGGCACTGACCCTGTCGATGCAGATCCTCGCCTCGACCCTGTTCGGCGTGCTCGGCCTCGCGCTCGCCGACCCGCTGACGGCGATGATCAAGGTCGCGCTCGAGCGTAATTCGGAACGCACCGCCGAAGAGGATGCCGAAGCGGCCGCCGCCGGCATGGGCAAGTTGTGACGATCCGGCTGCACGATTATTGGCGTTCGTCGGCGAGCTATCGCGTCCGCATCGCGCTGGCGATGAAGCAGGTCGACTATGAGCGCCACGACGTCAATCTGCTCAAGCGCGAGCATGTTTCGCCGGAAAATCTCGCGGTCAATCCGCAGGGGCTGGTCCCGACGCTCGAGATCGACGGGCATGCGATCGGCCAGAGCCTGGCGATTATCGACTATCTCGACGCGCGCTTTCCCGAACCGCGGCTGGTCCCGTCCGACGCGCTGGCCCGGGCAATGACGCTGCAGCGCGCGCTGGTGATCGCCGCCGACATCCACCCGGTCGACAATCTGCGCGTCCTGCGCCGGCTGAGCGAGATGGGCGTCGATCAGGCCGCGCGCGACGATTGGTACCGCCACTGGATCGTCGAGGGCTTCACCGCGCTGGAGGCCATGGCAGGCGGCTGCGCCTTCCTGGGCGGCGCGGCGCCCGATCTATCCGACATCTGCCTGGTGCCCCAGATGTACAATGCGCGGCGGCTGGACACGCCCCTCGACGCTTTCCCTCGTCTAGTGGAAATCGATGCCCGGCTGACCGCGATCGACGCGGTCGCCACAGCCCATCCCGACCGGTTCAAGCCCGCCGACTGAGCAGGTCGGCGATCGGCCGACACTGGGCCGCGGGCGAAAGCGGTCGGGCCCGATCCGGGAAAAATGCCCCAATCAGTCCGCGAATGTCAGCCCAGGTAACTTCGGCCCTGCTCCGTGGTCGACGATGAACTGCGCGATGATCTGCCGCATCGCCTGGTTGGTGATGCTGTTATAGGTCGTGTTGAAATCATGCCCCGAATAGGGGAACAGGATCTGCCGGACATCGAGCCCGACGGCTTTTCCCTTCCGCACGAAATCCGCCCCCGCTTCCGCCGATAGCAAGGGATCGGACGCGCCGCCCAGGATCAATGTCGGCGGATTGCTGGGAAATTGGAAATGGCGCAAATCGATCGCGGCATAGCGATCGGGATAATCGCGCGGCGATCCGCCGATATAGCGCGTCAGGTACGAACGCTGCTCGTCACGCAATTCGCTCTCATAATACCACGACCCGATGACATCGATCAGCGGCGCCTTGGCGACCACGACCGCGATGTGCGGAATGGCGGGGCCGCATTCCGGGTCGGTGCGCTTGGCATTGGCCAAATATCCGGCGGCCATCGCCAGGCTGCCCCCGGCCGACCCGCCGGTCAGCGTCACGCGATCGAGGTCGATGTGCAATGCCGCCGCGTTGGCGGCGGTCCAGGCGAGCGCGCATTGCACGTCGCGCGTCGCCAAATTCCAGGTCGGCCGATCGGCTCTGGCCAGCCGATAGTCGATGCTGATCACGGTCCAGCCATGGTCGGCGAACCAGCGCTGATTCCCGGCGCCTAATGAACGGCTGCCCTGGAAGAAGCCGCCGCCATGCACGGCGATCAGCACCGGACTCAACGTGCCGGCTGGTGTTCGCGCGGGATGGTAGATGTCGAGCCAGAGATCTTCGCCGCTCGGGCGCGAATAGATTCGGCTTTCGTCCGGGCGGGCGCCGTCGCGCACTTCGCGCAATTCGAGCGCCCGGACGACGTTGATCCGTGCGCCGTTGACCTGCGCGATATAGAGCAGGTGGAGCATCACCCAGGTCGTCGCGAAAATGGTGACGACCGCGGTCGCGACTAGGGCGATAGCGGCCCGCGATTTGAACAGCGAATTCGCCAACAACCCGATCAACAGCGCGATTATCCCCCACAGGAACAACCACGACGTGTGGTTGGGCACGACGCCCAACGCATAGATGCGAAACCATGGGATGATCGGCACCATCGCGCCGATCAGGATGAGCAGGCACGGCAGCACCATGATCCAGGCGATGGTCATCATGCCGGTCCGGCACAGTCTGAACGCCGTGCTCATGCCGCGCCCTCGGGCGACGTGGCATCGGGCATTCTGGTCACGGCGGCATGAGCCGACGAGGCGACCGGCCGCACGCCCAGCACGCCCGACAAATTGGGCAACCGCGCGATCGCCGCCCACGCCGCCAATGTCGTGGCGGCCGCCAGCGCCAGCAACGGCGCCCCCGAAAATCCCCATGCTGACCACAAAGCGAACACCAGCGGGTGCCAAAGGTAGAAGAACAGGCTGTCCCGGCCGATCGCGCTAACCAGCGCGATGTCGAAACTTATCCGCCGCAGCCAGGGAAACAAGGCGATCAGCGGGACGCACAGCAGCAGCTCGGCGGCTGCCTCCGCCGCCGTCGAGGGATGAGCGTACAGACGCGACCACCACAACAGCCCGGCGAACGCGACCAGCAGCAGCAGATATTCGTGCGTCGGCGCGGGGCGGCGCGCGACCCACACCCCCAGCGCGAAATAGATCGGGTAGATGAAATAGCGCCGGTCGGGCATCCATGCGCCGAATTGCCAGACATCATGCCCGACACCGAACACGTACATGGCGCCAATGCTGGTCGGGATGGCGATCGCCAACATCGTCGCGGGACCGAGCCGACACAGCTTGGCCGCGAACATGAAGGCCAGGATCACCGGCACGAACCACAAATGATAAGGCGGGCGGATCACCGCATAGAATGGGGAGAACCACGCGATCGAGCCGGTGATCACCACAGCCACCGCACAGGCGGCGAGCCAGGGAAGCACCATGCGGTCATAATATTTCCGCAGCAGCCCCGCCGATGACAGGTCGCGTGCGAGCTCGAGGTTGAAGAGATAGCCGGTCAGCCCGATGAACAGCGGCATCCGGAAGCCGATACCGAACCAGGTCAGGAAACTGTGGCGTTGGCTCAGCTCGGCGAAATGCCCGAGGATGACCAGGACGACCAGCGAGCCGCGAAACAGGTCGATTCCCGAAACGCGCGGCTTGTCGACGCGCAGCGGGGGTGATGTCCACGCGACATCGCGGTTCTGAAGGCCCTCCCCCATAGGCAAGATATTGCGCCGGACGCGTTTCGATCCGTTGAGCGACGATGGTTAACGCTGCTTTTACTGCTCGGCCTCTCTCAGCGGCTGCTCGTCGAGCACCTGGCACACCAAGGTTGCCGCCGCTTTAAACGTTTCAAAACGACTGATCGGCTAAGCGCGAGCTCATGGCTAGTCAGCACAACGCATCGCTCCATTCGTCGCAGGGCGGCGAATCCCCGGCAACCCGCATCGCCGCTTTCGCCGCGCCGCCTTTCGCGACGCCGCATGTCGTCGCGGAGATCGCCAAACGCCACCCCGATTCCACCGCGCTGGTCGCGCCCTGCGGCACGCTCAGCTATGCCGAACTCGACGCCCAGGCGAGCCGCGTCGCCGCCTGGCTGCAGGAACGCGGTGTCGGACCCGAATCGCTCGTCGGCGTGTGCCTCGAACGCTCGTTCGACCAACTCGTCGTCGTGCTCGGCGCCTGGAAAGCGGGTGCCGCTTATCTCCCGCTCGATCCGAGCTGGCCCGACGGTCGCCTCCAGACGATCGTCGAGGAAGCCGCCTGCGTGCTCGTCGTCGGCCGCGACGACACCGCCGCGCGCGTGCCCAACAGCCCGACCCCGATCGTCACGCTCGACTGGCAGGCGCCCGAACTCGCAACCGCCGAGCCGCTCGCCACGACGCCAAACGACCCGCAAGCGCTGGCCTATGTCATCTATACCTCAGGCACGACCGGCAAGCCCAAGGGCGTCGAGGTCACCCACGCCAATCTCTCCTGGCTGATCGGCTGGCACAATGAAGCGTTCGGCGTCACCGCCGACGATCGCGGCAGCCATCTCGCCGGGCTCGGCTTCGACGCCTCGGTCTGGGAAGTCTGGCCGTATCTCTGCGCCGGCGCCTCGGTCGTGCTCGCGACCGACGACGTCCGCACCTCGGACGAGCGCCTGCGCGCCTGGCTGATCGTCCAGGGTGTCACCGTCGCCTTCGTCCCGACCGCGCTCGCGCAGGATTTGGTCCGCGACGATTGGGCGACGGGCACGCGGCTGCGCTACATCCTGACCGGCGCCGACCGCCTGCTCGGCCGTCCGCGCCAGGGCCTGCCGTTCGCGCTCGTCAACAATTACGGCCCGACCGAATGCACCGTCGTCGCCACTTCGGCGATCGTACCGCCAGGCGACCAGGAAACCGGCTTGCCGGCGATCGGCTATCCGATCACCGGCACGACGATCCGCATCCTCGACGCCGACCGCAACCCGGTCGCCGGCGACGCGCAGGGCGAAATCTATATCGGCGGACCGCAGGTCGCGCGCGGCTATCGCCATCAGCCCGACCTCACCGCCGCGGCGTTCGTCACGATCGACGGCGAGCGCTTCTATCGCACCGGCGACCGCGCCGCCTGGCGCCCGGACGGCCAGATCACCTTCCACGGCCGCGTCGACGACCAGGCCAAGGTGCGCGGCCATCGCGTCGAGCCCGAGGAAACCGCGAGCGTCCTGCGCACCCATCCCGGCGTCCGCTCGGGCGCGGTGATCGCGGCGCCGTCGCCCGATGGCGGTGACATGCTGGTCGCTTATGTCGTCGAGAAGGATTCACTGTCGGCCGAAGAGCTGCGCGAATTCCTCGGCAAGACGCTGCCCGAATATATGATCCCCGGCGCGTTCGTCCGCATCGACGCTTTGCCGCTCACGCCCAACGGCAAGCTCGACAAGCGCGCCTTGCCCGAACCGAGCGACGCCAACGCGCTCGCCTCGGCCGGGTTCGCCGCGCCCGAGACACCCGCCGAAGCGAAGCTCGCCGAGATCCTCGAAGGCGTGCTCGGCCGCGGCAATGTCGGGGTCGACGACAATTTCTTCCTGCTCGGCGGCCACTCGCTGCTCGGTACCCAGGTGGTGCTGCGCGCGGGCGAGGCGTTCGGCATCGACCTGACGCTGCGCGACCTGTTCCAGGCGCCGACTATTCGCCAGCTCGCCGCGCGGATCGAGGAGATCGTCTTCGCGATGATCGAGGCGATGGACGACGACGAAGCCGCAACCCGCGCGCAGCAATAATCGGCCCAACGGAGAGCCGCAGACATGACCGAGCATTCACCCATCGCCGCGGCTCAGCCGTTCGACCCGAGCCTCAGCCTGTTCCAGCTGCTCGACCCGGCGGTGCATGCCGATCCCTTCCCCTTTTACCAGCGCCTCCGCGAGGAAGCGCCGGTAATGTGGGATCCGTTCATGCACACCTGGGTCGTCACCCGGTACGAGGACGTGCACTTCGTGCTGAAGGAATTCAGCGCCGACCGCACGCCCGACCCGAAGAAGATGGAGGCGCTCGGCCTGCCCTCGCTCGGCCCGGTCGCCGATCTGATGGCCCGGCAGATGCTGTTCCTCGACGCGCCGGATCACACCCGTCTGCGCAAATTGTGCATGAGCGCCTTCACCCCGCGCCGGGTCGATGCGATGGAGGACAAGGTCCGCGAAATCGCGCACGGTCTGATCGAGCAGGCAGTGCAAGGCGGCGAATGCGAACTGATCGCCGATTTCGCCGAGCCTTTCCCGGCGATCGTCACGGCCGGCCTGCTCGGCGTGCCGTTGGAGGATCATCGCCAGCTCAAGGCCTGGTCGGCGACGTTCGCAGAGATGCTCGGCAACTTTCAGCATAATCCCGATCGCGTCCGCGACGTGCTGAAGTGCGTGGCCGACATGACCGGCTATTTCCGCGACGCAGTCCGCGAGCAGGAGCGCAACCCGCATGACGGGCTGATCCGCTCGCTGATGGATGCCGAGGTCGACGGCCAGCGCCTGTCCGAGGACGAGGTCATCGCCAACACCATCGTGACGATGGTCGGCGGCCAGGAAACCACCACCAATCTGATCGGCAACGGGATTCTGACGCTGACCCGCCAGCCCGACAAGATGGCGCAATTGCGCGCGCACCCCGAAATCATCGAGAGCGCGGTCGAGGAATTGCTGCGCTACGAGACGCCGAGCCAGCACACCGCGCGCATCGTCAAGCAGGACACCGAAATCGGCGGCAAGCTGATGAAGAAGGGCGAGGCAGTGATGGCGGTGATGGCCGCCGGCAACCGCGACCCCGAGCGTTTCCCCAATCCCGACGAGCTCGATCTGACCCGCACCGACAACCGTCATCTCGCGTTCGGCTGGGCGGCGCATTTCTGTTTCGGCGCGGCCTTGGCGCGGATGGAAGCGCGGATCTCGTATCTCGCTCTACTCGCGCGGATGGAGGACATTCGCGTCGCGGTGCCCGAAAGTAAACTCGAATGGCGCACCAATTCGGGTCTGCGCGGGCTCTCGGCCCTCCCGCTCGCCTTCCGCCCAGCCGAGGCCTGACCCCTGTGAACGCTCATGTCGACCTGTCCGCGTCGAAGCGGGCACTGCTTGAAAAGATGATGCGGGGCGGCGGTGTCGCCGCCGCCAAGCCGCAGCAGATCGAGAAGCGCGCGCCCAACGCCGAGATCCCGCTCTCGGCCGACCAGCGCCAGGTGTGGCTCCACGCCATCATGGCGCCGGACATGCCGCTGTATAACGAATCGATCACGATCCACCGCTTCGGCAGTTTCGATCGCGGCGCGATGGAGCGCAGCGTCAACGAGATCCTGCGCCGTCACGAGGCCTGGCGCACCGCGTTCGTCGAGGACGGCGGCGTGCTAGTCCAGCGCGTGCGCGAGCATCGCGACATCGTGCTGCCCTATGACGACGTCAGCCATCTGCCCGAAGCCGAGCGCGACGCCGCCGCGCTGGCGATCGGCCAGGAAGATGCTCGCCGCGCGATCGACCTCAATGACGCGCCCTTGTTCCGCGCGCGGATCATCAAGCTCGCCGACGATAATCACCGGCTCTATTTCACGCTCCACCACATCATCTTCGACGGCGTCGCGATCTATCGCGTGATCGTGCCCGAGCTGGCTAAATTGTACGACGCCTTCTCGCGCGGCGCGCCCTCGCCGCTGCCGATGCCGGCGCTGCAATATGGCGACTATACGATCTGGCAGCAGGAGCATCTCAAGAGCGCGCCGATCCAGAAGCAGATCGATTATTGGCGCCGTACGCTCGCCGATGCGCCGCCCAAGCTCGAACTCGTCGGCGACCGCACCAAGCCCGCGCGACCGACCCATGCCGGGTCGATGGAAGTGTTCGAGATCCCGAACGCGCTGATCGAAAACTTGAAGCTGGTCGGTCAACGCCACGGCGTCACGCTCTACATGACATTGCTCGCCGCCTATCACGCACAGCTGCACCTTTATTCGGGCGATGAGGACATCATCGTCGGCGGGGTCACCGATCTGCGCCGCCGTCCAGAGCTCGAAAATGTCGTCGGCTATTTCCTCAACACGATCGCGCTCCGCGCCAAGCCCCGGGGTGAGACGCGGTTCAGCGATTTCCTGACCGAAGTGCGCGATTCTGTCCTCGGCGCGCTTGCCGGCAGCGAAGCGCCGTTCGACGAGGTCGTCCGCGCGCTCGACGTCAAGCGCCGGCCCGGCACGCATCCCTTGTTCAACTGCCTGTTCTCGATCGAGCCGCCGGTCGATCCCTTCCCCGAGGGTTGGGATCTGACCCAGATGGACGTCGTGGTCGGCGGCGCCAAGTTCGACCTCTATCTCGAGCTCGACGAGCGCCAGAATGAGGGGATGCACGGCCGATTCCTCTATTCGACCGAATTGTTCGATCCGTCGACGGTGCGGCGGATGATCGGCCATTATCTGACGATCCTCGAAGGCGTGGTCGCGGATGCGACGCTGCCGCTCAAGGATTTGCCGTTGCTCGGCGAAACCGAGCGGCAGCAATTGCTGGTCGAGTGGAACGATACCGCCGCGCCGCTGTCGCCGGCGATGTTGCCCGAAGCGTTCCGCGAACAGGTGCGCGCACGGCCCGACGCCATTGCGATCCGCTTCGGCGACCGGACGGTCAGCTACGCCGCGCTCGACGCGCGTGCCGACGCGATCGCCGCGACCTTGCACGCAGCCGGACTCAAGCAAGGCGACCTGGTCGGCATCTGCCTCGACCGCTCGCCCGACATGGTCGCCGCCTTGTTCGCGGTGCACCGCATCGGCGCGGCGTATCTGCCGCTCGATCCCGATTTCCCCGCGGCGCGGCTCGATTATATCGCGACGGACGCGGGTGCCGCCGCGTTGCTGACCGAGCGGCGGCTGAGCCACGTCCTGCCCAATTGCCCGCTCAAGCGCATCCTGATTGACGACGTGGCGCCGGCCGGCACCACGCGTCCCTCGGTCTCCGTCCAGCCGACCGACCTCGCTTACGTGCTCTACACCTCGGGCTCGACCGGCAACCCGAAGGGCGTCGAGATCGGGCACGAAGCACTGATCAACCTGTTGACCTCGTTCCGCACCAATCCTGGCTTCACCGCCGACGATTCGCTGCTGGCGGTGACTACCCTCTCGTTCGACATCGCCGCCCTCGAACTGTTCCTGCCGCTGATCAGCGGCGGCGAGCTGATCCTCGCGCCCAAGAGCGTCACCGCCGACCCGCGCCAGTTGAATGAGCTGTTCGTCAGCAGCCAGCCCAGCGTCATGCAGGCTACCCCGGCGACCTGGCGGGCACTGATCGAGGCGGGCTGGCAAGGCTCATCGACCCTTCGCATCCTGTGCGGCGGCGAAGCTTTGCCGCGCGATCTCGCCGAGAGTCTGATCGAGCGCTCGGGCGAGTTGTGGAACGTCTACGGCCCGACCGAGACGACGATCTGGTCGACCGTCGCGCGCGTCACGCCCGGCGACGGCCCAGTGCCGATCGGCCGTCCGATCGCCAACACCAGGATCCACATTCTCGACAAATACCACAACACCGCGCCGATCGGCGTGGTCGGCGAATTGTTCATCGGCGGCGCCGGTCTCGCCCACGGCTATCGCCACCGCGCCGACCTCACCGCCGAGCGCTTCGTTACGATCCGCGGCGAGCGGCTGTACCGCACCGGCGACCTCGCCCGCTATCGGCCCGACGGCACGATCCTGTGCCTCGGCCGCGTCGACAATGACGAGAAGATCCGCGGCTATCGCGTCGCGGTCGAGGAGATTGAAGGCGCGCTCGCCGAGCATCCCGACGTGGTCGCCGCCGCGGTGCGCAGTTGGCCCGACGCCTCGGGCGAACGCGCGCTTGCGGCCTATATCGTAACGCGCGGCGACACGCTGCCGAGCCGCGCCGCGCTACGCGAGTATCTCGCCAAGACGCTGCCCGATTACATGATCCCCTCGCATTTCGAGCATCTCCCGGCCTTGCCGATGACGCCCAATGCAAAGGTCGACCGCAAGGCACTGCCGCAGCCGGGTGGCGCGGGTGCGCGCGAGATCGAACCGCCGCAGGGCGAGACCGAGCAAAAGCTCGCCGCGATCTGGTGCGACCTGCTGCGCATCGGGCAAGTCAGCCGCGACGACAGCTTCTTCGAGCTTGGCGGGCATTCGCTGCTCGTCGCTCGCCTGCTCGTCCGCATCGAGCAGCAATGGGGCCGTCGCATCGGCATGGCGGAATTCTTCCAGGCGCCGACGCTCGCGACGCTCGCCGAGCGGATCGAGGGCAACGCCACCGCCGATCTCGGCGAATGGGTGCCGCTCCAGCCCAAGGGCGACGAACTGCCATTGCTGTGGCTCGACGGCGGCCCGACCTTCATGGCGCTGGCCCAGGCGATGGGCACCGCCCGTCCGTTCCTCGGCCTGCCGCTCGGGCCGATCCTCGAACGCACCTTGCAGCCCGGCATGACCTTCGAGCAGATGGCGTCGGAAATCGTCGCGGTGATCCACGAGAGCCGCCCGCACGGTCCGTATCTGATCGGTGGCTGGTGCACCAACGGCATCATGGCCTTCGAGGTCGCGCGACAATTACGCGCCGCGGGCGAGGACGTGCCGCTGCTCGCGCTCGGCCACACGATGAACCCGGTCGCGTTCCAGAAGATCACCTCGACGCAGATGCGGATGAGCAAGGCGCGCTATCATCTCGGCGTGTGGAGCAATCTGCCGATCGGCAAGCGGCTCGATTATGCCTTCGACCGCGCGCGCGGGCTGATGGAAGATGTCGGCGTCGCCGAGATCGCCGAGCGCGAGGGCCGTTACCGCGTGTTCGCCGCGCAGATGGAGCAGGCCGCTTACGGCTATGTCCCCGGCGACTATGACGGCGTCGTCGCCCTGTTCCAGCCGGCCGAACGGCTGGCGGTGCTCGACAGCCGGCCGGGCTGGGCGGAAGTCGTACGCGGATCGCTCGAATCGTTCGACATTCCCGGAACGCACGGCACGATGGCCGAGCCGCCCAATGTCGCGACCTTCGCCCAGCGGCTCAACGAAGCGCTCGATCGGGCCTGTCGGCCGGGCCGCCGTCTGAGGCCCTGATCATGGAAATGGCCGCGATCGACCGAGCGGCGCCGGGCATTGCGTCCCTGACATTGCTCGACCTCGATCTGCCGCGCGCGGAGCTCGACGAATATTGTTGCTGGCTCGATCCGGACGAGCTTCAGCGCGCGGCGGGGTTTCGCCGCTCCATCGACCGCGACCGGTTCGTCGCGCGGCGCGGACTGATGCGCGCGCATCTTGGTCAGGAATTGGGCATCGCGCCGCAGATGGTGCGCATCGCCGCGGATGAATACGGCAAGCCATTCCTACCCGACGATCCCGATCTCGCGTTCAACCTGTCACACTCGAACGGGCTGGCGCTGCTGGCGACGATGCGCGGAGGGGCACTCGGTTGCGACATCGAATGGCGCAATCCCGAACTTGCCTGCCCGCGCGTCGCCGAACGACTGTTCGCGCCCGAAGAATATGAGACGCTGACCACGTTGCCGCCGGAGCAATGGATCACGGGCTTCCACAATTGCTGGACCCGCAAGGAAGCATACGTGAAAGCGCTCGGCCTCGGCCTGTCCTATCCGCTCGACGCGTTCACGGTATCAGTGACACCGGGGGAGCCCGCGCGCTTCACCAGCGACGAGCCGGGCTGGATCCTGGCCTCGTTCGAGCCCGCGCCCGGCTATCAGGCGGCGCTGGTGACCTGGGCGGGGCCCTCACCCGCGCGATAATAAGGTTTCCCGCGCACCATTGAGATCGCCTCGAGCAGAACGTCCTTCGAGAACAGCCACAGCCAGCCGAGATAAGTCACGCCCCCCGCGGCAACCAGGATCGCGAGGCGAAGCTGCACCGCCATCGCGGGCAAGATGGTGTCGATCCCGACGACCAAAGCGCCCATCGCCAGCGCCGGCGTCACCGTCGGCGTGATCGCCTTCGCCAGCGCCATCGCCGACAGGCCGAGCACCGGCAGCACCCGCCACGCGGTGATCGCGAGATAGAGGGTGTAGGCAAAAAACCAGGAGGCGGCGAGTCCGGTCACGCCCCAGCGCAGCCCGACCACGAACGCCAGCGGCAACAACACCGCGCCGATCATACCGGTGTGGACGTTGATCCCCGGCCGCCCCATCGCGCTGCACGCCGGGCTGAACAGCACCTGGAGCGTCATCGCCGGCATCGCCACCGCGAGCAGCCGAACGAGCGGCGTGGCCTCGACCCATTTGGGCCCGAGCACGGTCGCCACCAGCGGACCGGCGGTCACTGCCAGCCCGACATAGAAAGGCATCGCGACCAGCATCACCATCCGCGACGAGCGCGCGAAGCCTTGGGCGACGGCATCGCGATCATCCTGAATCCGGGCATAGATCGAAAAGGCGACGTCGTTGATCGCCGGCACGAACTTCGACACCAGGATCTGGGTCAGGAACAGCCCGGTGGTATAGAGCCCGAGCGTCGCCGGGCTGAGCACGCGGCCCGCGATGAATACGTCGGCCTGACTTTGCAGCACCCAGAAGAATTGCCCGGCCGCCATCAGCCCGCCGAATTTGGCGAGGTCACCGGCGCCGCGGAAATCGAACAGCGGCCGGTAATGATGCCCCGATATCTTGGTCATCCCGATCGCGCGGGTGATGTACAGCACCGCCGGCGCCAGGATCAGCGTCCACACGCCGAGCCCGGCATAAGCGCCCGCCAGCGCCGCCACCGCGCCGGTGATCGACGACAGGAAATAGACCTTGGCCTGTTGCTTGAAGTCGATCGCGCGCGCCAGCAGCGCATAAGGGAAGGCAACGAACGGCGTCGTGGCATAGATGAACGCCTGCACCCGCAACAGGTCGGCGACGATCGGCTGATGGAAATAGGCGGCGACCAACGGCGCGATCAGGAACTGCACCGCGCCCAGCCCGAAATTGAGCACGATCAGCATGCCGTAAAGCTGGCGGATCGTCCGCTCGTCGGCGTCGGGCTTCTGGATCAACCCGCTCGCCAGCCCGGCGCCGTTGAGCATGTTGAGCACCGCCAGCACGACCTGGGTCATCGCGAACAGGCCGTAATCGTGCGGATCGAGGATGCGGATGACCAGGAAGGTCGCACCCCAGGTGATGATCTGTCCGACGATCTGCGCGCCCGAGCGCCAGATCACGGCCGATCGCGCCTGCGCGAACAGCGAGGGCGACGGCGATTCCTCTTCCGGCTTGGACACGGGCGCATGCAGCATCGCCGCTTCATGCACCCGACACGATTAAGTGCGCGTAAACCGCGTCGTCACGCCACACATCGGATGCCCGGCATAGGACGAAAGCCGTCGCTCGTACGCGGGCCCGATGAAACGCGCCGACTTGATCCTTATCTGTGCCGTGACCGCACAGGAAAAGGATGGCGCATGCCCCGGCCGATCAAGATCGATTTCGTCTCCGACATTGCCTGCCCGTGGTGCGCCGTCGGCCTCAACGGGTTGGAGGAAGCGCTGGCACGCACCGGCGACCTGATCGACGCACACATCACGTTCCAACCGTTCGAGCTCAACCCCGACATGCCGCCCGAAGGCGAGGATGCGGTCGAGCATATCACGCGCAAATACGGCATCGGTCCGGAACAAGCGGCGGCCAATCGCGAGACGATCCGTGACCGCGCCGCCGCGGTCGGGTTCGACATGGCGATGTTGGGCGAGCGGCGGCTGCACAATACGTTCGACGCGCATCGCCTGCTCCATTGGGCGGAGCTCGAAGGGCGTCAGGTCGCGCTCAAGCACGCCTTGCTCGCCGCCAATTTCACCCAGGGATTGGACGTGTCCGACCACGACGTCCTGGTCTCCATCGCCGAGCAAGTCGGGCTCGACGGCACCGCGGCGCGCGACATCCTGTCCTCGGGCCGCTATGCGCAGGAAGTCCGCGACGCCGAGCGCCTGTGGCAGTCGCGCGGGATCAACTCGGTGCCGGCGATCGTCATCGACGGGCGCTATCTGATATCGGGCGGGCAGCCGCCGGAAGCGTTCGAACGCGCGCTGCGCCAGATCGTCGCTGAGCCCGCCTGACCGCAACCAGAGCTCGATTGGAACAGCCACCCCGGCGAAGGCCGGGGCCCAGTTGCGATTTGCTCTCCGCAACAGGAAGCCACTGCCAAGTCGTCGATCCTGGGCCCCGGCCTTCGCCGGGGTGGGGCGAGATGGATTGACCGTATCCCCGCCAAGATTCCGCTTTTGCCGCGCGCCATAGTCTGACAACACACCCGCCGAACTTCGGGGAGTCGGTGCGATGGCGATCAAGCGGGTTGCTGGGCTATTGCTGCTGGGCATGTCGGGACTGGCGTTGGCGCAGACGCAGACATCGGGCGCGCCCAAACCCAAATACGGGCCCTGGGGCGTCGATTACAGCTCGATGGACAAGGCGACCAAGCCGGGCGACGACTTCTTCCGTTATGCCGAAGGCAGCTGGCTGAAGACCGCGCCGATCGCTCCCGACAAGGCGCGCGCCGGCTATAATTACGATATGCCCGACGAAAGCGAGGCGGAAGTCCGCAAGCTGGTCGAGGAAGCCGGCCCCGCGCCCGCCGATCCCAAGATGCGCCGGATCACCGACTTTTACGGCGCCTGGATGGACCAGGCCGGGATCGAGGCACGCGGCACGGCGCCGCTCAAGCCCTGGCTCGGACGGATCGCCGCGGTCAGGACCACCAATCAGCTCGTCGCGCTGATGGCCGAGCCCGGCTTCGCCTCCCCGATCAATATCGGCGTCAGCCCCAATTCCAAGGATCCGACCCATTATACGGTCGATACCGGCCAGGCTCGGCTCGGCCTGCCGACGCGTGATTATTACTTGCTGCCCGATGCCAAATATGTCGCGTACCGCAGGGCCTATCGCGACTATATCATCCACATCCAGGACCTCGCCGGCATCCCCGACGCTGCGACCAAGGCCGATGCGATCATCGCGCTCGAGACCAAGCTGGCGCAGGATCAATGGACGCCCGAGGCGCGGCGCGATCCGGTCAAGACCTATAACCCGATGGACCGGGCGGGTCTGACCAAACTGGCGCCGCAGTTCGACTGGACTCCCGTCCTCGCCAAAATCGGCCTGGGCAACATGCCGATCGTGGTCGTCGCCGAGCCGAGCGCGGTGACCGCGGCGGGCAAGGCGATCACGGCGACGCCGCTCGCCACCTGGAAGGACTGGATGACCTTCCGCTTCATCAGCGACCATGCGCAATATCTGCCCAAGGCGTTCGACGACACCCGGTTCGGTTTCTACAGCCGGACGATGCAGGACGTGCAGAGCCAACCCGAGCGCTGGAAGCGCGGCGTGCGGTTGCTCAACGACTATCTCGGCGAAGCGGTCGGCGAACTCTACGCCCAGCATCACTGGACCGCCGATACCGACAAGCAGATGACCGAGCTGATCGGCGATTTGCGCGCGGCGTATAAGGAGAAGATCGACAACGCCGCCTGGATGGACGAGCCGACCCGCAAGGAAGCGCTCGCCAAGCTCGCCTCGTTCGACCCGCGGATCGGGCATCCGGCCAAATATATCGATTATTCGGCGATGACGGTGTCGCGCACCGACCCGCTCGGCAATGCGATCGCCGCCGAGGACTTCCAGTGGAAGCTGGAATTGTCGAGGCTGCCCAAGCCGGTCGACCGCGGCCTGTGGGACATGAACGTCCAGGAAGTGAACGCTTATTACAATCCGCTGATGAACCAGGTGACCTTCCCGGCGGCGATCCTGCAGCCGCCTTTCTTCGATCCCGCCGCCGATCCGGCGGTCAATTATGGCGAGACGGGCGCGACGATCGGCCATGAAATGGGCCACGGCTTCGACGACGAAGGCCGACAGTTCGACGCGCAGGGCAAGCTGCGCGACTGGTGGACCAAGGAATCGGCCGACCGCTACACCGCCCACGCGCAGAAGCTGGTCGCGCAGTTCAACGGCTATGAGCCGATCCCCGGCGTCCACATCAAGGGCGAGCTGACCCTGGGCGAGAATCTCGGCGATCTCGGCGGGCTCGAAGCGGCCTATGCCGCTTATCGCCGCTATGTATCACGCCATGGCGAGCCGCCGGTGATCGATGGCTATACCGGCGACCAGCGCTTCTTCATCGCCTATGCGCAGAGCTGGCAAGGCAAGGCACGCGAAGGCGCGTTGCGCGCGCAGCTCCTGTCCAATCCACACAGCCCGGAGGAATATCGCGTCAACGGCATCGTCCGGAACATGGACGCCTGGTACGCCGCGTTCGGGGTCAAGCCGGGCGACAAGCTCTATCTGGCGCCGGAGAATCGGGTTCACGTGTGGTGAGCGTTTAACCCTCCCCGCAAGCGGGTGCACTGGGTCGGTCATGCCCCCGGCATGACCTGAACAGCGCGGGGCGCTGTTCACCCAGTGCAGGTTTGGGTGAGGGTCTTCTTCCTTCTTCCAAGCGTGTACCGAGACAGAAGAAGAAAGAAGACCCTCACCTTCCCACCGCCTTCGGCGGCGGGCCCCTCCCTCTCCCGCGCGCGGGAGAGGGAGTTATTGCTCTATTTCACCCGGCTCCAGATCTTCGTCCGGCAGAAGATCGCGACGCAGCCCTTGAGTTCGAGCCGGCCGTCGGCGCGCAGCTTGAGATAGCCGGTCGCGGCGCCGTCGCCGGATTCCGGATCGTAGACCGGGCCACCTTTCCATTCGGTCGGCCCACCGGTGAATCCGGCGATCACCTGCAATCCCTTGAGCCGGCGCGTCCGCAACCTGGCGTCGGCATTGTGGACGTCGCGCTGGTCGGGATTGATACGGAGCGGCGCGGCGTCGACGATGCGGCCGCAATAGGCCGCGCCGCAGCGATAGATTTGGACGCGGCCGTCCTGGCTGCCTGTCGACCATAAGCCGACAATATCGGCCGCCTGTGCCGGCACGGCGAGCCCGCCAAGCATTATGCCCAGCCCCAATCCCCGCACGGCCATTCGCCGCATCACGCCGCCAATGCCTCGCCCGGGGGCGTCAGCGTCGCGAGCGCGCTCGAGACGAGTGCCCGATCGTCGACTTCCCAGGGATGGAAGCCGGGACGGAAATAGCCGATCATGCTGACCAGCACGACGCGCATCATGCCGGGGCGGCCGTAGAGATAGCCGAGCAGGCGAAACCAGGTCCGCCAGTCGTTTTTGCCGTCCTGCGCCAGCAGCCCCGCGGTGTTGCGGAACAGCACATAATGCAGTCGTGCGCTCGCCGTCGCCATCACGACCGAGCGCAACAGCCAGCGCCGCACGCGCGGCATGTCGCGCGTCGCATGGTTCCACGTGTCATAGGCCACCGCCTTGTGCTCGATCTCCTCGATGGCGTGCCAACGCCACATGTCGCGTGCCTCCGGGTCGGCGGGGCCGAGATGCCCGGGATTCGCCAGCGCGGCATGCGCCATCGCCGCCGTGAAATGTTCGAGCGCGCACGTCGCGGCAAGCTGGACGATCGGCGGCCGGCGGCGCGCCCAGGCGATGGTCCGGGCGGCACGATCCTCGCCCGGCTGGATATCGTATCCAGCGTCGCGCGCCTGGCGGTTGAAGAAGACGTGCTCGCGCGAATGCGTCGATTCCTGGTACATGAAATCGTCGATCTGGCTGCGCAGCGGCTCCGCCGTAGCATCGCGATAGGGGCGGATCGCGGTCATGAAGAACTTCTCGCCGACTGGAAAGGTCGAGGACAGCGCATTGTAGAACGCGGTGCGACCGGGGTCTCCGCCATGCCACCAGCGCCGCGTGCTTTCGCCGCGGCCGAATTTCCAGTCCCTCTTGTTGATCGCCAGTTCGGACGGCGTTTGGGTTCGGCGAGCCATTTGGATCTCCATCGCGAATCAAATTTACATCAATGTAAATATCACGGGTTTTGGCTTACGCAAATAGGGCTCGCCGGATAGAGATCTGGGACTTTTTGTGTCGCAGGGGATGACGGAACCGCGAATATATCTACAAGCATGTCGATATAGGCTGGGACGGCCGGCAGCGGAGCGACGAAGAGAGATGGCCAAGAGCGAACCGGCCGGAGAGCCACCGGAGCGAGTCCGCCGCCGCAAGCGGCTGGGCGACGAGGCGCGTGAAGAGGGGCTGATAGCGGCGCGCAGGCTGCTGCTCGACGGCGGGCCAGCCGCGGTGACGCTGGCCAATGTCGGTCGCGAGATCGGCATGTCGCATGCCAATGTGCTGCATCATTTCGGCTCGGCGGCTGGGCTGCAATCGGCGCTGATGGGGTCGATGATCCGCGACCTGACCACTGCGCTCGACGACGCGGTTGCGGCGCTGAGCAGCGACAGCGCGGCGCCGCGCGCGCTGGTCAATCGGGTGTTCGACGCTTTCGACCAGGGGGGCGCCGGACAACTCGCCGCATGGATCGCGATGTCGCGCGATTTCGGTCATCTCGAACCGATCCGCGAGGCGGTCCGGTCGCTGGTCGTCGCCTTCCGCGACAAGTTCGTCGACGAGGATGCCGATGCCCGTGTCCGCGCCGCGGTATTGCTGATCGCGGTCTGCGCATTCGGCGACGCCGTGATCGGGCCGCAGTTGCGCGACATGCTGGGCCAGGGCGACGACGAGTTACGTACCATCACCGCCAAGCTGATCCCGATGTTCCTGATTTCGCCGTTCTGACCCGATGCGATCGACCCCGCGCCTCAGGCTCCGGCACTTTACGGCGACGCCGGGCGCCACCAGCCATGCCGCTTGGGTCGAAAGACCCTGGCCAAGCATCGGCGCGCTCTATCGCACGACGCCACACGAGCCGTTCGCCGCGAGCGCGGTGTCGCTCCTGCTTGGTGACATCATCGTCCACAGGGCCGATTTCACCGCGCAACGCTGGGTCCGCGACGCCGATCTGATCGCGGCCAACGACCCGGGCGAGATGACGGTGGCGATGACCTTGGCGGGACGCGCGGCCGGCGTGATGGGCGACCGACCGTTCCGCACCGGCCCCGGCAGCGTGCACTTCGTCGACCTGTCGCAACCGTCGCGGCACGATTCGAGCGCCAGCCGAACGATCCTGCTCTCGGTGACGCGCACGGTCGCGGCCGATAGCGGGATCGACGTCGCGGCGCTTCACGGCGTGGTGGTACGATCGGCCGCCGGCGCCGCGCTGATCGCCTATCTCGACCGGCTGTTCGACACCGCCCAGGCCTATAGCGACGAGGATATCCCGCTGCTTGCCCGAGCGATCCTCGACCTGCTGGTCCTGGTGGTGCGCACCGCGGAGCCCGAAAGCGCACCCGCAGTGCGCCGAGCTGCCGCGTCACAGGCCGCGCGCGCGTTGATCGACGCGCATCTCGGGTCGGCCAACCTAACCATCGCACGCTTGTGCCGCGACCTCGACCTGTCGCGTACCAGCCTGCATCGCCTGTTCGACGACGATGGCGGCGTCCAAGCCTATATCCGCAACCGTCGGCTGGAAGCGGTGCATCACGCGTTGACCCAGCCGGGCAGCGACGACGCGATCCAGGACCTGGCCGATCTTTACGGGTTTAGCGACGCCGCGCACCTGGCGCGCGCCTTCCGAGCCCGCTACGGCGTTTCGCCCAGCACCTATCGACGGCAATTGATCGGCCTGACGCCGATTTGACGCTATTACGCAGGCGAAACACTCGTTCAATCGGATCGAGGTTCGGCACCGCTAGATAGCAGAATGAGACGACTCGGTCCGTCCGAAGATCGAAAGATCGTAACGATATACTCGTCGAATGGGGCGAAACCGCCGCGCGGAAAATCGTTAACGGCGCTATCTGGAACACTGGTTCAAGCCGACGGTCCCCCCGTTCAATCACAGCGGTGCGATTCTGCGCTAAGCATCCGCTCGGTGGCGCTGCAACCGGGGACCGCTGGCCGATCCGAAAGGATAGGGTCGCACTCCAGGCATTCCGGGGGGGATGTGTCGGCGCCACCGCACCACGACAGGTCGAACCTGTATCAATCGCGTCGGCGATAGTCGCCAGGCACGATCCCGTATTTCGCCATCTTGTCGTACAGCGTTTTTCGCGGCAACCCGAGCGCGTTGAGCACCGGGGGGATCCGCCCGCGGCTCGCTTCCAGCGCGGCACGTATCTCACCCGCTTCATAATCGGCAACGCGTTCCGGCAGCGACCGGACAGCGGTTCGGCCCGGCAGGCTTTGGCCGGCTACTCCCATCACCGCCTCGACCGCGAAATTGCGCAACTCACGCACATTGCCGGGCCAGTCGTGGTGGCGCAGCCGGCCGCGCGTCGCCGCATCCATCCTCCAGTCGGGCTGGCCGAATTGTTCGGCGGCATCGCTGGCGAACAAGGCGAACAGCGCCAGCACGTCATCGCCACGTTCGCGCAAGGGAGGCACGCGAATCCGCGCGGTGCTCAACCGATAGAGCAGGTCGGCGCGGAATTGGCCCGCTTTCACTGCCTCGGCCAGATCGATCTTGCTGGTCGCGACGACGCGCAGGTCGACCGGCTCGGGCCGCTCGGCACCGATCGGATGGACTTCGCGTTCCTCGAGCACGCGGAGCAGCCGCGCCTGCATCGCCATCGGCATGCTGTCGATCTCGTCGAGCAGCAAGGTGCCCCCGCTCGACGCCGCGATCTGGCCGACGCGCGACAGCCGGGTATGCGGCACGCTGTCCGAGGCGTGGCCGAACAATTCGATCTCGGCGAGCCCTTCGGGCAGCGCGCCACAATTGACCGCCATCAGCGGCCGCGCCCGCCGCCGCCCCCAGCGATGCAGCAACGTGGCGACCAGTTCCTTGCCGGTCCCGGTCTCGCCTTCGACCAGCACGTCGATATCGGCTTCGGCGAGTTGGCGGACGATATGGCGCAACCGCTGCATCGCCGGGCTGTCGCCGATCAGCGGATCGTCGGCGGGATGCTCGGCGAGCGAGCGCAGCCGGCGATTGTCCATCACCAACGCGCGATGGTCGAGCGAACGACGGACCGCGGCGACCAGATGATCGGTCGCGAACGGCTTGGTCAGGAAATCGGCCGCGCCATCGCGCATCGCCGCGACCGCCATCGCGATGTCGCCATGTCCCGTGATCAGGATGACTGGAATCTCGCGGTCGATCGCGTCGACCGCCGCCAGCAACTCCAGGCCGTCCATGTGCGGCATGCGGATATCGCTGACGATTGCCCCCGGGAAATCGCGGGTGACCGCCGCGACCGCGTGATCGCCGCGCGCGAACGGCAGCACGTCGATCCCGGCGAGCTCAAGCGCCTGCGTCGTGGCCAGCCGCAACGCGTCGTCGTCTTCGACGAAGATCACCGGGCCGGTCATGCGGTCTTCAACCGCGCGACGAAGGTGGCCCCCGTGGGACCAGGACGGTGCGTGATGTCGCCGCCGAATTCACGCGCGATATCGCGCGCGATCGCCAGCCCCAGTCCCAGGCCTTCGGGCTTGGCCGACGCGAACGGCGTGAACAGGCTCGCCGCGACCGTCGGATCGAGACCCGGGCCGTTGTCGGCGACCGTCAGCTCGATCGAGCCATCGGCCAGCCCGGCGGTCAGCGTCACGCGGCCATCGGGACGCCCATCGACCGCCTCGATCGCGTTCTGCACCAAGTTGATGACTACCTGTTCGAGGCGAGTGCGATCACCGACCAACGGCCTGACGAGCAGCCTCGCATCGATCTCGACCCGCACCACGCCCCGCGCGCGTTCGCCGAGCAGGAGCAGCGTGCCGTCGAGCACCGAGCCGAGAGGCGCGGTGCCGCCCGCACCCGCGCGGCGCCGCGCAAAGGCCCGCAATTCGCCGGTGATCGTGCCGATCCGCGCGGTCAGATCGACGATCCGCGCCAGATTCTCGCGCGCTTTTTCGGGCGCGCCGCGATCGATCAGCGTCGTCCCATTTTCCGCGAAGGTACGGATCGCCGCGACCGGCTGATTGATTTCATGGGCGACCCCCGCGGTGATCTGACCCAGCGAAGCGAGCCGGTTGGCCTGCGCCAGTTCCTCGCGCGATTCGCGATAGCGGCGGTCGGCTTCGATCCGCTCCTCGGACTCGATCACCAGCCGCGCATTGGCGTCGCTCAGCTCGACGGTGCGGCGCTTGACCTCGTCTTCCAGAGCGGCGCGCGCGCGCGCCTGCATCCGCCGCGTCTCTGCCGCGCGGATCAGCGCTCCAGCGGCGACCGCAAAGATCAGCAACAGTCCCAGCCCGAGCAACAGCGCCTGGCTGCGCGCCGCCGCCAGCGGTGGGTCGAGCGGCGACAAATGGTATAACCGTCCGCCGCCGAGCGGCGCCGGTTCGGTCGCGACGCGATAGCGCGTCTTGCCGCCGACCAGCGCGTCGGCGCCGTCGAATGCGACCGGCGCGGGCGCCGGCGGCGTGTTGCCGAATTGCAGCGTACGCCGCAGGTCGGCGATCGTCGCCGCGTCGATCGGCCGGATCGCATGGAAGCGCCAGTCGGGTACGTCCGTCACCAGGATGACGCCATGCGCGTCGACGACGAAGCTCATGCCGGTGTTGCGCGTCCACGCCGTCTCGACGCCGTCGAATTCGACCTTCACCACCACCACGCCGAGCGCTCGGCCATCGCGATCGACCCGCCGGGCCAGATAGAGTCCGGGCCGGCCGCTGACCGTTCCCAGCGCGAAGAATTCGGACGCGCCCTTCGCCATCGCGTCACGAAAATAGGGGCGGAAGCCGTAATTTTGGCCGACAAAGCTGGCTGGGCTGTTCCAATTGCTCGCCGCGCGCGTCATTCCGCTCGCATCGACGACATAGATCGCCGCCGCGTCGGTGCGCTGGACAAGTTGCTCGAGCGTGCGGTCGAGCCGCGACTGCGCTGCGTCGCTGCGGTCCGCCAGAGTCGCCGCCACATCCGGATATTCGACCAGCACTAGCGGCAGCAGACGGAATTTCTGGAGCTCGCTCGACAGCAAAGCGATGTGCGTGCGCGCGGTCTGACGCGCCGCGGCGTCGGCCGCCGCCTCGCCTTGCGCCAGCGACCAGCGCGCGCCCGCCCAGACCAGCAGCGCGGTGACCGCCAGCAGGACCAACCCGATCAGCCAGATCCTGCGCAAAGCCGCGCGGACCCAAAAGGCGGAAACCCGCACTATCGCTTCAATGATGTGCGGAAACCCGCACAGTTCATTGCCGCAAGGCGCCTATCTGAAATCAGAACTATCATGTTTTTCAGCCTGTTAGCCGGTCGCGCCAAGCCGCTGGCCTGCCCTACTCCTAGCTGCAAGAATGCACGACCAGGGCCCGGTGACAAGGGTTAGGCGGCTGCCGCCGCGCGCAGAGAGGAAGAATGATCGCTCACTCCATCGAGGCCCCGGTCACGCCGGCGCGCAAACCTTTCTATCGCCACCTCTATGCGCAGGTGCTCGCCGCGATCGTGCTCGGCGCGCTGCTCGGCCATTTCTGGCCGGCCGCGGGCGAAGCGCTCAAGCCGCTCGGCGACGGGTTCATCAAACTGGTCAAGATGATCATCGCGCCGGTCATCTTCCTGACCGTGGTTGGCGGCATCGCCGGGATGCGCGAGCTCGGCTCGGTCGGCCGCGTTGCCGTGAAGGCGTTCGGCTATTTCCTGGTCTTCTCGACGCTCGCGCTGATCGTCGGTCTGATCGTCGCCAATGTCGTCCAGCCCGGCGCTGGGATGAACGTCGACCCGGCGACGCTCGATGCCAAGGCCGTTGCGGGCTACGCACACGACGCGCACGAGACCAGCGTCACCGGCTTCCTGATGGCGATCATCCCGACCACCATGGTCTCGGCGCTGACCGACGGGTCGATCCTCCAGACCTTGTTCGTCGCGATCCTGTTCGGCGTTTCGCTATCGCTGGTCGGGCGCCCTGCCGAACCCGTGCTCGAACTGGTCGAACGGCTCGGTCTCGTCGTGTTCAAGCTGACCGGAATCCTGATGAAGGCCGCCCCGATCGGCGCGTTCGGCGCGATCGCCTTCACCATCGGCAAATATGGCGTCGGCAGCCTCGTCAATCTCGGCGCTTTGGTCGCGACCTTCTATCTGACGTCGTTGCTGTTCGTCCTGGTCGTGCTCGGCGCGGTCGCCCGCGCGCATGGTTTCTCGATCTTCAAGCTGCTCGGCTATCTCAAGGCCGAATTGCTGCTGGTGCTCGGGACCTCGTCGTCCGAAGCGGCGCTTCCCAATTTGATCGCCAAGCTGGAGGCCGCCGGCTGCGATCGCGGCGTGGTCGGACTGGTGGTGCCGACCGGCTATTCGTTCAACCTCGACGGTACCAACATCTACATGACCTTGGCCGCCTTGTTCATCGCGCAGGCGACGGGGGTGCATCTGTCGCTCGGCGATCAATTGCTGCTGATGGCGGTGGCGATGCTGAGTTCGAAGGGCGCCGCCGGCGTCACCGGCGCGGGCTTCGTCACGCTCGCCGCGACCCTCTCGATCGTGCCCTCGGTCCCGGTCGCCGGCATGGCGCTGATCCTCGGCGTCGATCGCTTCATGAGCGAGTGCCGCAGCCTCACCAATTTCATCGGCAACGCGGTCGCCGCGATCGTCGTCGCGCGCTGGGAAGGGAAGCTCGACCGCGACGCGCTCGACCGCGCGCTCAATCAACGCCCACTCATCGAAGAGAATCTCGAAGCGGCCGTCGAGCCGCAAATCATCGCATAATAACAATCGCATAATAAAATAAGGGAGAGTGACATGAACCGATCGATCGGGCGGTGCGCCTTGGCTGCCGGCACCGCGCTAGCGGCGCTGACCGCGGCGAACCCCGCATTCGCGCAGGACAGGCCCGCCGCAGCGCCGCAGAGCCAACCCGCGCCGCAGGACAATGTCCCCGGCCTCAGTGACTCGCAGAGCAGTGACAGCCAGGCCAATGGTCAGTCGGGATCGGAAAAGGACATCGTCGTCGTCGGCACCCAGATCCGCGGCGCGAAGACCACCGCCGCTTTGCCGGTCACGGTGATCGGCAGCGATCAGATCGACGCGATGGGCGCGGCGTCGGGCGACGATCTGTTCCGTTCGATCCCCCAGGCGGGCGACGTCACCTTCAACGAAGGCAACAATCCGCAGACCAGCAATGCGGCGCGTGGCGACGTCAATTCGATCAACCTGCGCAACCTCGGCATCGGCTATACGCTCGTCCTGCTCAACGGCCGCCGCCTGGTCTCCCACCCGACCAGCCAGGCGGGTGAAGGCAATGTGCCGGTACTCGGCTATAACGCCAATTCGCTGCCCGTAGCGGGGCTCGAGCGTGTCGAGATCCTGCGCGACGGTGCCGCCGCCATCTATGGATCGGACGCGGTCGCCGGCGTGGTCAACACGGTGACCAAGACCGACCTCAACGGCGGCAGTTTCGACTTCCGCTATGGCGGGCCCGAGGGCACCAGCCGCCGCGATTACGAAGTGACCGGCACCTACGGCAAGAATTTCGGCGGCGGCCGCGGCAACGTGTCGCTCTACCTCGACTACACTCGTCACACCGCGCAGCTCGCCTCGGATCAACCCTATACCGCAACCGACAACCTGCTCTCGCTGTTTGCGGATAATCCCGCGTTTGCCGGCAATCTGACCGCGGACGGCCGCGCCACCCAGTCGCCCTGGGCGAACCTCGCCGTGGTCGGCGGCCCCGGCACGATCCGCATGAGCCCGGGCAACAAGGCGCTGACCTCCTCGGCCGGCGCATTCCACACCCAATCGGTGCTCAACCCGGGCTGCGTCTTCGTGCTCAGCGCCGACACCTGCCTCGGCACCGGCACCCGGTCGACCGCGACGACCTTGCGCTCGGAGCGGTTCGACACGCGACCGGGCACCTCGGTCACTCCGTCGCTCAACCGCTATAACAGCTTCCTGACCGCGCATTACGACGTGTCGGATCGCGTCACCCTCTATACCGAACTCGGTTATTACCGCGCCGATACGCAGCGCATCCAGCCGCCGACGATCAACCTCAATTCGATCACCATCCCGGCGTCCAATTACTGGAATCCGTTCGGCCCGGTGACATTCGCCAATGGCCAGGCCAACCCCAACCGCATTCCCGGCCTGACCAACGTCCCAGCCGCCGGCCTGCCGGTGACCTTGAGCACCTATCGTTTCCTCGACGCAGGATATCAGGTGGTCAACACGGTCAACTGGCAGGATCGCTTCCTGATCGGCGCCAAGGGCAAGATCGGCAGCTTCGATTTCGACACCGGGCTGCTCTATTCGGAAGCGCAGGCGACCGACAGTTCGAACGCGATCGACATGACCAAGCTGCAGAAGAATCTGAGCCTGTCGACGCCCGACGCCTATAACCCGTTCAGTGGCGGCTGCGCGGCCTCGCCCAGCCTGGGCGACTGCTCGCCCGCCAGCCAGTCGACGATCGACCAGTTCAAGGTCAATCTGCGCCGCCGGTCCAAGACCACGCTGGGCCTGGCCGACTTCAAACTGTCCAAGCCGGACCTGATCGCCTTGCCCGCCGGTGGGCTCGGCATCGCGCTCGGGATCGAAGGCCGACGCGAGACGCAGCGCGACGATCGCGACCCCAACCTCAACGGCACCGTGACCTTCACCGACGCAGTAACGGGGGCGACCAACCTGTCGAACATCGCCGCGGTCAGTCCGACCTTCAGCACCCAGGGCGACCGCACCGTATTCTCGGCGTTCGGCGAGCTCGCCGTCCCGGTCATCTCGCCCGACATGCATGTGCCGCTGATCCGCCGGCTCGATGTCCAGCTCGCCGGGCGCTACGAACATTATAGCGACTTCGGATCGGTGGCGAAGCCCAAGATCGCCGCCGCCTGGGACCTGATCGACGGTATCCGCCTGCGGGGATCCTATTCGAAGGGATTCCGGGCGCCGAACCTGGAGCAGACCAACGCGGTCGCTTTCTCGCGGCTCAACACCAACGGCGCCGCCTCGACCGATTATTATCGCTGCGAAGCGGATGTTCGCGCCGGTCGCCTTGCCGCCAACAATTTCCCCGGCTGCACGCGGACGATCGGCTATTCGATCTCGGTCAGCGGCAATCCCGACCTCAAGCCCGAAAACAGCACCAACTGGACCGCGGGTGTCGTGCTCGAACCCAAGTTCATCCCGAGCGAATACGGCAAGCTGACCTTCACCGCGGACTATTGGTCGATCAAACAGACCGGAATCGTCGGCCAGTTCGGAGCGCAGAACGCGCTGGTGCTCGATTATCTGTTGCGCCTGCAGGGATCGAGCAATCCCAATGTGATCCGCGCCGCGCCGACCAGCGACGATACGCCGGTCTTTGCCGGGACCGGACTTGCCCCCGCGGGCGCGGTCACGCTGATCAAGGATCAGTTCGTCAACCTGCTGCCGCAGACGGTGCGCGGCTACGATCTGACCATGCTCTACACGGTCAGGACAGGCTTCGGGCGCTTCAACCTCAACGTCAACGTCGCGCGGCTGACCAAGTACAGCCGCCAGACTCCACCGGCGGTGCAGGCGCTGTTCGACGCGCGCGCGGCCGGCACGATCAATCCCGCGACGCCCCTGACCGACGCGAGCAGCCTGCTTCAGGTCAACGGCAAGCCCAAGTGGCGCTGGTCGGGATCGCTGACCTGGACATTGGGCGGGGTCCAGCTCGGCGGTTATGCCAATTATATCGGCACAGTCTACGACACCAACTTCCTCGATGGCGCGGGCAACCCGTACGTCGTCGACGGCCAGACCCAGTTCAACCTCTACGCCCAATATCGCTTCAGGAACGGCCCGATGAGCGGCACCAGCTTCCGGGTCGGCGCGCGCAACATTTTCGAAAAGCAGCCGCCGATCACGGAGTCGGGCTATCTCGGCTCGCTCTACGTGCCCTATGGACGCTATTGGTACATGCAGATCGGGAAGAAGTTCTGACGATGAAGCGACTTGCCTTGTTCAGCGCCGTGTTCGGTTTCGCGCTTTCCACCGTTACCGCGATCCCGGCGGCGGCGCAGGTGGCGCCTCCGCCGCCGGCTTCAACCGTCGCGACCCCGGCGGCGCGGCCGCGCTCGATCCTGTTCATCGGCAATAGCTTCACTCAGGGCGCGCATTCGGCGGTCAAACGCTATCGCAACAATACCGTCGTCGACCTGAACGGCGACGGCTATGGCGGCGTGCCGGCATTGTTCAAATTGTTCGCCGCCGAATCGGGGCTCAATTATGCGGTGGCGCTCGAGACCGATGGCGGCAAGACGCTCGGCTTCCACTGGAACCAGCGCCGCCAGTTGGTCTCCCGGCAATGGGATGTCGTCGTCCTTCAGGAACTGAGCACGCTCGACCGCGATCGCCCGGGCGATCCGACCGACTACCGCACCTATGCCCCGCAATTCGCCGCGATGTTCGTGCGCAACAATCCGCGGGTCGACATTTACCTGATGGCGACCTGGAGCCGCGCCGATCTGGTTTATCAGCCGGGCAGCCCCTGGTCCGGCAAGCCGATCACGGCGATGGCGCAGGATCTGCGCCGTGCGGCCGATGGCGTGCGCGCACTGTCCCCGTCGTTCCGCGGCGTGCTGCCGGTCGGCGAAGCGTGGAACCGCGCGATCGCGAGTGGAATCGCCGATCCCAATCCCTATGACGGCGTCGCGTTCGGCCAGGTCGATCTGTGGACCTATGACCATTACCACGCGAGCATCTTCGGCTATTATCTGGAGGCGTTGATCGTGTTCGGCCGCGTCACCGGGCTAGACCCGACCAGGCTGGGCGCCAATGAGCGCGCGGCCGACGATCTCGGCATCGATCCCAGGGTCGCGGTCCAACTACAACAGGTCGCCAAGGCGCAACTCGCCACGCCTTGAGTTGCGACGCGGGCGAGAGGGCCTCTGGACGTGGCGGTCGGGGAGCCGCTTCATTGCGCGACGGCGGGTTCTCCACCCTTGGGTGCGGCCGGCGCCTTCGCCACGTCCACACCGCAGGCCTTCTTCGCTGGCATCGCGGTCTTGCCCGACTGGTGATGCCCAGCGCTCGGGGTGCACGGCGCACGGTCGCGCATGCGATAGGTGGCCGCAGGCGTCTTGCCGGAGGGATGCCAGACGACCTCGTGCGTCTCATGGAGCGATTGCGCGGCGGCGGGCAGCGGCAGGACGAGCACGGCAGCCACGGCGATCAGGACGGATTTCACAATTGGACTCCTTTTGAAGAGCCCGCTTCCTGCCATTCGGCCCGTCGCGCCGTCTTGCCGCTCCGTAACAAATCATTGCCGGCCCGGGACTGCAACCTTGAGGGCGGAGCGTCGCGCGACTAGGTCCACCGCATGATACCGATCGAGGCCGTCCGATGACCGCCCCCAATATCGTCCTGGTCGAGGACGACCCGCCGCTCCGCACGCTCACCACCCGCGCGCTGCAGGAGAATGGCTATACCGTCCGTCCCGCCGCGACCGCGCCCGAAATGTGGCGCGCGTTCGAACAGGGGCCGGTCGATCTGGTCCTGCTCGACATCATGCTGCCGGGTACCAGCGGCATAGATTTGTGTCGCGAGCTTCGGCGTACGAGCGAGGTGCCGATTATCTTCATCTCGGCCAAAGGCAGCGAGACCGACCGCGTCGTCGGACTCGAACTGGGTGCCGACGATTATCTCGCCAAGCCGTTCGGCACGCGCGAACTCATCGCGCGGATCCGCGCGGTGCTGCGCCGCCATTCGATCGAGCGCGGCCCCGCCGATCGCGAGAAGGGCGAGCTCAGCTTCGAGGGATGGACGGTCAATCTGCCGCGCCGCGAATTGCTGTCGCCGACCGGAGCCGCAGTGGAGCTGACCGGCGCCGAGTTCGATCTGCTCGTCGCCTTGTGTGACAATGCCCAGCGCGTGATCGCGCGCGAACGGCTGATCGAGCTGTCGCGCACCCGGCTCGGCGACAGTTCGGACCGCAGCGTCGACGTGCTGATCAGCCGGTTGCGCCGCAAATTGTCGAGCGCGGGCAAGCCCGCCCCGATCATCACGGTGCGCGGCGTCGGCTATATGCTCAACGTCGCGGTCGAGCGGCGTTGACGCGCCTGCCCCACCTCACCTTGGGGCTGATCGGCCGCGTCTTCGCGATCCTGCTGCTCGCGGTGCTGGTCGAATATGGCGCCAGCACGTTCCTGTACGAACGCGCCAGCCAATTCTCGGTGCGTCAGGACGAAGCGCACCGGCTCGCCGAACATCTCGTCATCGCCAGCAAGCTGATCGAGGAAGCGCCGATCGGCGAGCGCAACACGATGGCGTCCGAGCTCACCACCTCGCGCTATGCGGTCGCGTGGCGCGCGGTCCTGCCCAAATCGCCCGCGGTCGCGCCGTCGCTCGACAAATTGACCGAGCAAGTGCTTGCCTGGGAGCCCGATCTCGACGGGCGCGATCTCCGCCTCAGCCTGACGTCGCCGGGCCGCGACGGCTTCATCACCGGCGCGTTCCGGCTCGACGATGCCAGCTGGGTCACCTTTCGCACGCGCCAGCCGGTGCGCGCGCTCGACATGGCGGTCAGCCGCATCCTGCTCGCGCTGACTCCGGCGGTCGCACTGATCCTGATCGGCGGATTGCTGGTGCGCCAGATGCTGCGCCCGATGCGCGATCTCGCCCGCGCCGCCGACCGCGTCGGTCATGGCGAGGTTGAAGTCGTGCCCGAACGCGGCCCAAGCGAAGTGCGCGACGTCATCGTCGCATTCAACGCGATGCAGGCGCGCATCCACACCTTGATCGCCGATCGCACCCAGGCGCTCGCCGCGGTCGGCCACGATTTCCGTACGCCGCTCGCTCGCCTCCATCTGCGCGCCGACGCGATCGACGAAGACGAGTTGCGCAACGCGATCCAGCACGACGTGGTGGAGATGGACCAGATGGTCGCGTCGCTGCTCGCCTATTTGTCTGGAGAGGACGAAGCCGATGCCGAGGCGCCCAGCGCGACCGACCTCGCGGTGATGTGCGCGACTCTTGCCGACGATGTCGTCGATCGCGGCGGCAAGGCGAAATATCACGGCCCCGATCATTGCGAGTTGATCGTCCGCCGCGTCGCGCTGAAGCGCGCGGTCACCAATCTGGTCGACAACGCACTTCACTACGGCAAGCGCGTCGACATTCGGCTCGATGCCACTCCCGATCAGGTGACGATCGCGGTCGAGGACAATGGACCCGGCATCGCCCCGGAGGACCGCGCCCGCGCGCTCGAACCGTTCGTCCGCCTCGACGCCGCGCGCGGTCGCGATACGCAGGGATTCGGGCTCGGCCTCGCCATCGTCCAGCGCGCGGTGGCAGTACATGGCGGCGAATTCGCGCTCGACACGGCACCGTCGGGCGGCCTTAGCGCGCGGATCACGCTGCCGCGCGGGGCGGCGATCGCCTCATAGCGCGCTCGACGGACTGCCAAGCCGCCAACGAAACTGATATGATCGGCCATGGACCCTGCGCCGATCAAGAAATCCGTGCTGAAAAGCACGTATATCGGGATCATCCTGGCGCCGTTCATGTCCGCGTTCATCATCGCCGCCATTCTGGCAGCCGGGCCATCCGAGGTGTTCAAGGCGGTGCGTGGCAAAAAACGTGACGGTTGAATCCGACCGATGATATTCGTGCGATCAGCTCATTGAGCGGGGCCGACGCCAGGGAGGGCGATTGAGCGACATTTCGATCCGGTTAGACGGCTTGTTGCTTGGGCTGGTCATTGTCGCGGGCGGCGGGATATTCGTCGTAGCCGCGCTCTTTTCGACGCTACGGGCATTGCTGGCAAAACCGGCGGACAAGCGTTCATGGACAATCACGTCCTATAGCCTGTGGCTGGTCCTGGCGCATGCCGTCGCGCTGGTGCTGCTGGCCGCTTATACCGACAGCCAGGCCAGTGCACCGACCGGCCCGGACTGGATCGACTGGCTGGCAGTGCCGTGGCTTTGTTTCATCCTGGCAGGGCTAATCCTGCTCTTTCGCCGGCTGCGGCGCGAAAACAGGCAGGACGCCACCTGAATCTGTACCATCGCCGCAAACGCGGCTACCGTCCCAGGATGGGGTTCGTCACCCGCCACCGATCCGCTCGCGCCGCGATCGCTGCGCTGGTCGGTCTGTCACTGTCCGCCGTCGCGATCCCCTCTTCCGGCATAGCCGGACAAACCGCGCAGCCGAGCGCCTCGCAATTGGTCGGCACCTATGACGGTCACCAGATGGAAATGGCGGTCGGCCTGGAGCTCAAGGCGGACGGGCGGTTCGACTATGGATTGTCCTATGGCGCGCTGGATGAGAGCGCGAGCGGCACCTGGAGCGTGGATGGCGACCGCGTGCTCCTGACGAGCGACCCGGTCACGGCGCCGAGATTCACGCTGCTGGAGCAGCGACCGACTTCCGACACGAAGATGCATCTCGTGCTCGATTTGCCCAAGGGCTGGACGAGGCAGTATTTCGATGCCGAAATCGGCCTCGCCGACGGCCGCTTCGTCGGCGGCCAATTGTCCGACGACAGCGACGTGATTCCGCTGGCATCCGGCGACCGGCCAGTATCGTTGCGCCTGGCATTGGGCATGTACGAACTGCGCAGCGACGCCTTCCGTCTCGACGGCACCACGGCATCGACCATCCACGTCCGGTTCGAGCCGAACGACCTTGGCAAGGTCGCCTTCGCGAAAACGCCGTTGCGCATCGACGGCGGCAAGCTGCTGTTCGAACGCTATGGCCGGTCGATCGTTTTTCAACGGGTTAGCGACAGCTCCAGGATGAATTGATCGTCGCGACGGACCAATCTGGAAACCGCCTCCCCGGCAACATTTCCTTACGCCCGCGCTGCACTGCGGCAAATTCCACACCCTAGCTCTTCCCAGCAACCAGCCAAGAGGAGCATATGCCGTGAACGATCTGATCGGACGCGTCTTCGATTTCGAAAAACGCGTTTTTCCCAGCAACGACCTCTACGCCAAGCTCGCGGTTGACGGGCAGAGTCCCAAGGCGCTGATCATCTCCTGCGCCGACAGCCGCGTCGTGCCCGAATTGATCATGCAGGCCGAGCCCGGCGACCTGTTCGTCTGCCGCAATGCGGGCAACATCGTGCCGCCGTTTGCGACACAGAATGGCGGCGTGTCGTCGACGGTCGAATATGCCGTGCTCGCGCTCGGCGTGCGCGACATCATCGTCTGCGGTCATTCGGACTGCGGCGCGATGAAGGCGCTGATGAACCCGGAAATGCTCGAGGGCATGCCCAATGTCGCCGCCTGGCTGCGCCACAGCCATGCCGCCGAATGCGTCGTGCGCGCCGGCTACGGCCCGCTCGAGAAGAGCGAGAAGGTTCGTGCCGCCAGCCTCGAGAACGTCGTCGTCCAGCTCGCCCATCTGCGTACCCATCCGTCGGTCGCGGCCGGCATCGCGCGCGGCGAGATCTCGCTGCACGGCTGGTTCGTCGACATCCATCAGGGCGTGATGCTCGGCCTTGACGGAGAGACCGGACGCTTCTTGCCGATCCGCGACGATCGCCCGTTGCCGGTGGCGCTCGCCGCCGCCCAGCGGCTGGCGATGGGCGAGGAATATGCGGAGGCCGCCGAATGAGTACGGCCAAGCCGGCGGGCGGTTTTCTCGCCCGCGACTTCACCGCCTCGATCGTCGTTTTCCTGGTCGCGATGCCCCTTTGCATGGGCATCGCGATCGCGTCCGGCGTGCCCCCCGAAAAGGGCCTGATCACCGGCATCATCGGCGGCATCGTCGTCGGCGTGCTGGCGGGCTCCCCCCTCCAGGTCAGCGGCCCCGCCGCCGGCCTGGCGGTAATCGTGTTCGAACTGATCCGCGATCAGGGCCTGTCCGCGCTGGGGCCGATCCTGGTCCTGGCCGGCCTGATCCAGGTCGTCGCCGGCATCTTCAAGCTCGGCGGCTGGTTCCGCGCGATCTCCCCCGCCGTGGTCCACGGCATGCTCGCCGGCATCGGCGTGCTGATCGTGGTCGGCCAGTTCCACGTGCTGTTCGACGCCAAGCCGATGTCGAGCGGACTCGACAATCTCGCCGCGATGCCGGGCCGCCTGCTCGGCCTCGATCCGAGCAACGCAACCGCGACCGAACTCGCGCTCGTCATCGCGCTGCTGACGATCGGCGTGATGATCGCCTGGGAGAAATTCCGTCCGGCCGCGCTGCGGCTGGTGCCGGGTGCTTTGCTCGGCGTGGTCGCCGGTACGTTGGTCGCCTTCCTGTTCGGCCTCGATGTCACCCGGGTCAACGTCCCGGAATCGATCGCCGCCGCCGTCGCCCTGCCCGATGCGTCGATCTTCGCGAAGTGGCTCGACCCGTCGGTCCTGGTCGCGGCGCTCGCCATCGCCTTCATCGCCAGCGCCGAGACCTTGTTGTCGGCCGCCGCGGTCGACAAGATGCATGACGGCGTGCGCACCGACTATAACAAGGAATTGCGCGCGCAGGGCATCGGCAACCTGCTGTGCGGCGCGGCCGGCGCGCTGCCGATGACCGGCGTGATCGTACGCAGCTCGGCCAACGTCCAGGCCGGTGCGGTGACGCGGTTGTCGGCGATCCTGCACGGCGTCTGGATTCTGGGCTTCGTCGCCTTGCTGCCCTGGCTGCTGCGCGAAATCCCGATGGCGACGCTCGGCGCGGTGCTGGTCGTCACCGGCTGGAAACTGGTCAATGTGACGCATGTCCGCGAGCTGTTCCGCCATCACGGCGTCTTGCCTGCGGTGATCTGGGCAGCGACGCTGGTGATCGTCGTCGCCGAGGATCTGTTGACCGGCGTGCTGGTCGGCATCGCTTTGTCGCTGATCGAGGTGATCCCGCACGTGAAGCGCCTCAAGCTCGGTGTCGATCATCACGAAGCGGATGAACATGCCGCGATCAGCCTGTCGGGCACCGCGACCTTCGTCCAGTTGCCCCGGCTGAGCGACGCGCTCGACAAGGCGCCCACCAACAAGCCGGTGACGATCGACGTCCGCGGCCTGGCGGCGATCGATCACAGTTGCGCGGAACTGTTCCGCGAGTGGCTGGCGCGGCGGCGCGCGAGTGGGGCCAGTGTCACCCTGCTCGGCGCCGACGGACGGCTCGCTCGCCTGGCGGCATAAGGTTGGTCAGCAACCTTATGTTACAATCGGGATACGCAGCGCCGACCTCCCGCCGCTATCCCGGTAGTACCGGAACCGCCCGCCCCCAGCTTCCCTTTGCATCGCAAGGGCGAGCGGTTCCGGCCTCCAGATCGTTTGCCGGCGGTCGACCCGAATATCCTAGAGTCCAGAGCCGATCCTCCCTTTTACATCGGCTTCCTTAGAGCGGGGCATGGCGTTATCCGACGCCATGCCCCCTTTTTCTTCCACCAGCGATCTGATCGCCCGCGCCCGCGCCGCGTTTCAGGCGGGGCGTCATGCCGAGGCGGAAAAGCTGGCGGCCGAAGCGCGGTCGCAGGATCGGGCGTCACTGGACGCGATCGAGATCCTCGCTTTGGCTCATCGCGCGCGCGGCGACGCGGGCGGTGCCGAACGTCTGTTGCGCGAAGCGATCGCGATCGACTCCCGCCCGCGCTGGCCGCATGACGACCTTGCCATGATGCTGTTCGACAGCGGACGCGTCGTCGAGGCGGAGGCGGCCTGCCGCGCCGCGATCGCCGCGGACCCCGGCAATCCGCAACCCGAGATGATGCTCGGCAACATCCTGTCCGAGCGCGAGGAACTGGTTGCCGGCGCCGCCCATCTGCGCCGCGCGATCGCGCTGGCCGGCGAGCATCCGCAATTGCTCGCCAATCTCGGCCGCAATCTGCAGCGACAGGGTGCGCTCTCGAATGCAGAGCCGCTGCTGCGCCGCGCGATCGCCGCGATGCCCGAAGCGCTGCCGCCGCTCGCCTGGCTGGCCGAGTTGCTCGAACAGGCGCGGCGGTTCGACGAGGCGTCGGCCATGCTCGATCGCGCCGAACGGCTGGCCAGGACGCAAGGCACCGACGTCACGCTGCAACGCGCGGGGTTGCTGTCGCGCACGCCGGACTGGCGGCGCGGGCTCGCGCTGCTCGATGCCGAGCCCAAGCTATCGGGTGCCGCCTTGCTTCAGCGCGGCCGCTTACGCGATCGCGCCGGACGCCATGCCGAGGCCTGGCGCGATTTCGTCGCGGGCAAGGCCGCCTTGTCCGCCATGTCGGGCCGTCGTTATGTGCGAGCGGAGGTCGATCGCCTGATCGCCGACCTCAGATTGTTCTTCGCGCGCGGCAATATCGCTGCCCTCGCCCCTGCACCGATCCGAAGCGACGCGCCGCAACCGATCTTCATTCTCGGCTTCCCGCGCTCGGGCACGACGCTGACCGAACAGGTATTGGCGAGCCATTCGTCCATCCGCGCCGGCGGCGAATTGCCCTTCGCCGCCGAACTGGCGTCGATCGCGACCGAGCGGACCCGCGGCGCCTTTCCCACGCACGTCAACGGGCTCGACACCGCAACTCGCGCAACGCTGGCGAGCGATCTGCGCGACCATTATCTCGCCCGCGCCGAGACGTTCGGGCTGCTGACGCCGGGCACCAGCTTTTTCACCGACAAGATGCCGCTCAACGAGTTGTATCTGCCGCTGCTCCGTCTCGCTTTCCCCGCGGCGCCGTTGATCGCGGTCGGGCGCCATCCGCTCGACGTGATGGTGTCGGCGATGAGCCACGATTTCACCCATGGCTTCAATTGCGGCTACCGGCTGGAGGATGCCGCGCGTCACTATGCCGCGATCGACGCGCTGATGGCGGAATGGCGGACGCTGCCGGGGATCGCGCCCCACGCGCTAGGCTACGAACGCTTCGTCGCGGCGCAACAGGTCGAGACCCAGGCGCTGATGGCGCATGTCGGACTGGCCATGGAACCAGCCCAACTCGCTTTCCACGAGAGCCAGCGTTTCGCCCCGACGCCGAGCTATGCCCAGGTGCAGGAACCGCTCAACGACCGCTCGATCGGGCGCTGGCGGCATTATCAGCGCGAACTCGAACCCGTTCGCGCGATCCTGGCCGAGGCGATCGCGCGCGGCGGTTACGCCGCCTGAAGCCCGGCCGCGACCGCGGCGGCATCGGTTCCCATGATCAACTGCAGCGCATTGGCCGAGGGCCGCGCGATCATCCGCACGCCGAGCTGGCGCAACGCCGCCTCGTCCGCGCGCGCCGGATCGGCAAGGTCGACCCACAGCCGGCTCGACGCCGCGCCCGACGCGGTGACGTTGTCGCGGCCGCCCAGCGCCGCCAACCACGGTGTCGGATCGGCCGCGGTCACCGTCGGGCTGCTGTCGACGACCGGTGCAGCGGCGGACAAAGGCCCCGCCGCCGCGCGCATCTCCATCGCTACCGAGTCCGCGATCGGGCCGAGCACCACCTGCAATCCCTGCGCGCTCGGCCGGATGAAGCCCCTGGCCCCAAGCTTCTTGAGCCGCGCCTCGCTGACCTTGCCCTGATCGTTGACCACCAGCCGCAACCGTGTGGTGCAAGCGTCGATGCTGGCGAGATTGCTCGCCCCGCCCAACGCTTCGACGAACGCCAGTCCGCGTTCGGCCGGTAGCGGGGCCGCCCCTTCCTCCTCCGCCTCCTCGGGCTCGCGGCCGGGGGTCTTGAGGTCAAACTTCACGATCGCCCAGCGGAAGGTGCCGTAATAGATCGCGAAATAGGCGAGCCCGACCGGGAGCAGCAGCAACGGCCGCGTCGATTTGGAGAAATTGAGCACATAATCGAAAAACCCGGCCGAAAAGCCGAACCCGAGATGCACGCCCAGAACGTGCATCAGCGCCATCGCCACGCCGGTCAGGATCGTGTGCATGAAGTAGAGCAAGGGCGCGAGGAACATGAAGGTGAACTCGATCGGCTCGGTCACCCCGGTCAGAAACGCGGTCAGCGCCATCGAGGTCAGCATGCCACCCACCGCCTGGCGCCGCTCAGGCAAGGCGGAACGGTACATTGCGAGGCACGCCGCGGGCAGGCCGAACATCATCACCGGGAAGAAGCCCGACATGAACCCGCCCGCGCTGGGATCGCCGGCGAAGAAGCGATTGAGGTCGCCGGTCTTGCCGTGGAAATCGCCGATGATGAACCAGGCGACGTTGTTGAGCACATGGTGCAGGCCGGTGACGATCAGCAGCCGGTTGAGCACGCCATAGACGAACAGCCCGATCGTTCCCGACTGGACGACGCCGTAGCTCAGCCCGTCCACGCCCGCGTCGATCGGCGCGAAGCCGAAGCCGACAAATGCAGCGAGCGCCAGCCCGGCGAATCCCGCCAGGATCGGGACGAAGCGCCGGCCGCCGAAGAACGACAGATAATCCGGCAGTTTGATGGTCGAATAGCGATTGTAGAACGCTCCCGCGATCAGCCCGGAGGCGATGCCGATCGGCACCGCCAGCTTGGAGATCGCCTTGTCGCGCCACGCGGCGTCGGCGAGCGCGGCGATATCCTTGCCCATATTGGCGCCGAGATTAGCAGTCACCTCGGGCGGCACGTGGAGCAGGGTCATCGCCCCGCGCGTCGCGACCAGGAAACAGACCAGGCCGGCCAGCCCCGCCGCGCCATTATTGTCCTTGGCGATGCCGACCCCGATGCCGAGCGCGAACAGCAGGCCGAGATTGTCGAAGATCGCCCCGCCCGCCGCCGCGACGAACGGGATGTCGAGCAGATCGGGCTGCCCCAGGCGCAGCAACAGCCCTGCGATCGGCAGGACCGCGATCGGCAGCATCAGCGCGCGGCCGAGCGGCTGGAGCGATTGCAGCGAGAGCTTCATTGGCCTTGCTCCGACAAAGAATGGACGAGCGCGCGCACCGCATCGCCATCGGGCGCGGTCAGCGCTTGCGCGGCGACCGCGCGGCATTTCGATAGGTCGAGCGCGCGCACCAACGCCTTGGTCTCGGCGACCGCCGCGCCCGGTACCGACAATTCGGTCACGCCCATGCCGATCAGCAACGGCACCGCCTCGGGATCGGCGGCGAGCCCGCCGCACACCCCCGTCCAGCGCTTATGCACCGCGCCACCGCGCACGGTCTCGTCGATCAGCCGCAGCACGGCAGGATGCAGCCCGTCGAGCCCGGCGGCGACCGCCGGATTGGTGCGGTCGCGGGCGAGCGCATATTGCGAGAGATCATTGCTACCGATCGAGAAGAAGTCGGCATCGACCGCCAGCGCCGCCGCGGTCAGCGCCGCCGCCGGCGTTTCGACCATGATGCCGAGTTCGGGCGCCGTCACGCCAAGATCGCCGGCTTGTTTGGTCAACGCTTTCCGTGCCTCGACCAGTTCGGCGCGATCGGCGACCATTGGCAGCATCAGCTTCAGCGGCGCCTGGGCCTTGACGCGCAGCAGTGCGCGCAATTGCGTGTCGAGCAGATCGCGCCGCGCGAGCTGGAGGCGGATACCGCGCAAGCCCAGCGCCGGATTCTCCTCGGCCGCAATCGTCAGATACGGCGCCGGCTTGTCCGCGCCGATATCGAGCGTACGCACGATCAGCGGCCGGTCGCCCAACGCGTCGGCGATCGCCTGATAGGCAGCAAGCTGTTCCTCCTCGTCCGGTGGCGTGGCGCGGTCGAGGAACAGGAACTCGGTACGCAATAGGCCACAGCCCTCGGCGCCTTCCGCCACGGCGGCGCGCGCATCGGCGGCCGAGCCGAGATTGACGAATATCTCGATCCGCGCGCCGTCGATGGTGACCGCAGGCTGGTCGGCCTGCGCCAGCGCGGCCTGTCGCCGCGCCTGCCGCGTCTCGATCCGCGCGCGTACCGCCGTCGCTTCCGCCGCGTCAGGCGCGATTCGCAGCGCGCCGTCCTCGATCACCAATTCGCTGCCCGGTTCGACTAATGCCAGCGCGTCGCCGAGCGAGACCAGCATCGGCAGCCCCATCCCCGCCGCGATGATCGCGACATGCGACGTCGTCCCGCCGCACGCGGTCGCGATCCCGGCAAGGCCCGCATCACCCAGCGCCATCAGTTGCGAGGGATAAAGCTCGTCCGCGATCAGGATCGCGCCGGGCGGTGGTGGCGCCTGGTCGGGCGCGCCGTGGATCGCGAGCACGACGCGGCGCCCGAGATCGTGGAAATCGTCGACCCGCTCGGCGAACCGCGCATCACCCGCACCGCGTAACTCATCGACATAGAAGCCGACCGCTTGCCGCCAGGCGAATCCCGCGCTCTTGCCCGCCGCGATTGCCGCATCCGCCGCGCTCGCCAGTTCGGGATCGTCGAGCAAGGCGAGATGCGCCGCCGCGATGCTCGCGCGATCGCCCTCGCCCGCAGCGTCCACCGACAGTTCGGTGCGCACGCGATCCTTCGCCGCGTCCAGCGTCGCGCGCTCGGCCTCGATCCCCGCACCGTTTTCGGGAATATCGGCTACCGGATCGACCGGACGAAAAGCTGGCCCGATCGCCGTGCCCGGCACCGCGGTCACGCCCTTCAGAACCGAGGGCAGCTCGACAGCAGGGGCACTCGGCGCCGCTTCCACGGCTCCGCCGACGGGCTTCAGTTCACCCATCCCACTCGCCAGCAAATCGGCGACCGCCGCGACGCCATCGCCATCGCTACCGCGCACCGTGATCGCAGCACCATGCGGCAGCGCAAGCGCCAGCATCGCCACCGCACTGCGCGCCGACGCCACGCGGCCCGACGGCCCCACGATCTCGATCGTCCCGGTATGGCTCGCGGCGAGCTGCGCGATCCGCGCCGCCGGCCGCGCGTGCAACCCATGCGCGAGTGGCAGGTCGAGCGTCCGGCTTATCGTCGGTGCCGCCTTCTCCGTCGCCGCGACCGCACCGCCCAGCGCCCGGAAGCGCATCACCGGCTCGCCAGCCGCGACCGCGCGGTCGCTCACCGGATCCTCGACCGCGAAGGCATCGCCATTGGTGACGATGACCGGCGTGATCAGGCTTTTCGCCGTCCGCGCCAGCCGGTCGAGGTCGAACTCGACCAAGAGGTCGCCCGCCGCCACGCGTTGGCCATCGGCGACCTTGGGCGCGAACCCCTCGCCGCCCAGCCCGACCGTCTCCAGCCCGATATGCATCAGCAGCACCGGCCCGGCGTCGAGCTCGAGCGTCACCGCATGCCCCGCCGGATGCACCGACACCACTACGCCCGCGCCTGGCGCGACCAGCCGTCCTTCGACCGGATCGATCGCGACGCCGTCGCCCAGCATCTTCTCGGCGAACACCGGATCGGGCACGTCGGACAGCGAGGTCGCCCAGCCCGCCAATGGGCTCGCGATGGTGGAACTCATTTCGCAGGGTCCAGCGTCAGTCGGTCGAGTATCCACAACGGATCGGGTCCGGTTTGGGTAAAGGTCATGCACAGATCGTGGCGTCCCTGTTGCTTGGCCCGTTGCTGCGGCAGCGACCCTTTGATCGTACTGACCCCCGTGTTGCGCGCCGCCGCCCCAAGCGGGATGCTGGCGATGACCGGGCCGGTGCAATTGTCGAGCCGGACCTGGAGTTCGCCGGTCGGGGTGCGCGGCTTGTCGAACACCACCTTGGCGAGGTCGGCGCCGATCGAGAAATTGAACGGCACTTGCCCGACCGCGGCCGAGATTCCCGCAATGCCGTCGAGCGGCGCGCGTTTCCAGATCCAGCAGGGATGCACGATATTGCTACCGAGGGGGCGCCGCACACCATCGGTCGCGCCGTCATCCTCCAACCGCAGCGGGAAGCCCGGCGTACACAAGTCCATCTCCGCCGCGCTGCGCGTCCGCAGCAGCGCCGCGCTCAGTGTCCAGTCGCGCCCGATCCCGAGCGGCACGCCGCCGGCAAAGGCGCGTGCGCGCAGCCTGGTCCCCTCGGGAAGCGACAAGGCATCGTCATAGGCTGGCGACGCCGCGGTCGGCGCGCTGCCGTCGATCGTGTACCGCAGTGCACCGACATCGGCGGGCTGGCGCAGCGCAACCTTCAGCTTGCCGGCATCGCCATCAAAGCTCGCCAACGGCTCGAGCGGAGTCATGTCGTAACCGACGCCGAGCCGGCGGTATCGCGCGAACTCGGCCGGTAGCCGAGCCGCGAACCCCTTCCAGTCGCGCCTCGCCGCGGGGGTCCAGCCCAGTTCGGCGAGCGCCGCCGCGCGCGGCCACAACATGCGGTCGGCATAAGCGGTCAGGCGAACATGCTCGGTCCACAGATTGACCTGCACGCCGAGCAAATGGCGGCGCTCGTCGGCGTCGAGCTCGGCCGGCGTCGGGTCGAACGTGTAGATATGCCTCCAGTCCATCACCTCGCCCCGGCCTGGGGGCTCATCGTCGGACTCGCTCTGGATGTGGTCGAGGTAGAAATCGGGCGCGGGCGACAGGATCGTGTCGTGCCCAGCCTTGGCCGCGGTGATCGCGCCGCTCACGCCGTGCCACGACATCACCGTTGCCGAGGGCGGCACCTTGCCCTCCAATATCTCGTCCCAGCCGACCAGCCGCCGGCCGCGCTTCTGGAGATAATCGCCGATCCGCGCCATGAACCAGCCCTGCAGCTCCTCCTCGTCCTTCAGGCCGAGCGCCTTGATCCGCGCCTGCATGCGCGGATCGGCTTTCCATTGGTCCTTCACCGCCTCGTCGCCACCGACATGGACGTAGCGCGACGGAAACAGTTCGAGCACTTCGTCGAGCACATTGGTCAGGAAGGTGAAGGTGGCATCGTCGGTGTTGTACAGATTGTACATCACGCCCCAGTCGGAACTGGGCGTCTTGGGCGGGGTCGGGGTCGAGCCAAGCTCGGGATAGGCCGCGATCGCCGCGGTGGCGTGTCCGGGCATATCGATCTCGGGCACGATCGTTACGTGGCGCGCCTCGGCGTAAGCGACGATCTCGCGGATCTCGGCCTTGGTGTAGAACCCGCCATAGCGCACCGGCTTGCCGGTCTTGGGATCGACGCCCGCCGCGCCCGCCGGCTGGCGCCACGCGCCGATCGCGGTCAGGCGCGGATATTTATCGATCTGGATCCGCCATCCCTGATCGTCGGTCAGATGCCATTGCAGGACGTTGAGCTTTTCCATCGCGAGGCGATCGATCAGCTGCTTCACATAGGCTGGCGGCTGAAAGTGCCGCGCCGAGTCCAGCATCACCCCGCGCCAGGCGAAGGCGGGCGCATCGTCGATCGTCACCGAACCGATGCGACCGTTGGTTGAGGCCGCGATCAACTGCCACAAGGTGGTCGCGCCATAATAGAGTCCGGTGTCGCTCGACGCAGACACCGTCGCGCCAGCCGGCGTCACGCGCAGGCGATAAGCCTCCTCTCCCTTTATAGACGCGTCGCGCCGGAACCGGATCGCGCCACTCTTCGCCAATACAAGCTTGGGACCGGCGGTCCGCGCGACGAGTTCGGCCAGCCGTCGCGCGGCCGTCGTTCCGCCGGCGTCGTCGGCGGCGATTGTCGCGCGGGCAAAAGAAAAGCTGCCGGCCTCAGACGTCACCGTCGCGGGCATCGGCAGCAGGGGGAGGTTGGGACCCGCCCATGCCGCCGCCGGCATGCTCGAGATCATGACGGCGGCGAACAGGGTGGTGCGCATCGGGTAATCCTATTCGGTCTTGCCGATGCGCGACAGGTCAGAAGTGGACTTTGCCACCGACCCAGAAGGTGCGGCCATTGTTGTAATAAGCGCGCGGGATCGAGGGATCGCCGACGAAGTAATAGAGCTTGTGGTTGAGCAGATTCTGCGCGTCGGCGGTCAGCGCGAAATACTTGGTCACGTTGAGCGTCAGCGATCCGTCGAGCGTGCCGAAATCAGCCTGCCACATCGGTGTCGAACGATCGATACCCGAGCGGAATTTCGAGCGGAAGGTATAGGCGAAGCGCGTCGAGATCAGCGAATTCTCGTAATAGGCCGTCACGTTGAACGTATGCTTCGAATTGCCGTCGATGACGCCGCCATCGGCCGCCTTGGCATCGGCATAAGTGTAGTTCGCCAGCAGCCCGAACCCGCCATAGATCGGTTGTTGCCAATTGACCTCGACACCCTTGTTGGTGCCGCCGGCGCCGTTGACCGGGCCGGTGATCCTGAAGATCGCACCCTGCTGATGTTGTGGCGTAATCAGGAACATGTTGAATTCGTGGCTCGTGATGTACGAGTCGATGTCGAGGTAGAAGAGGTTCACCGAGAACAGCGCCTGCTTGGCGTAGTAATATTCGGCACCCACGTTGAATTGCCACGCTCGGGTCGGGTTGAGGTTGGGATTGCCGCCCGCGGTGCCGGACAATGCCAGATCGCTGACCGTGAAAGCGCCCGCAAGCTGGGCGTAACCCGGCCGCGTCATCACTCGCGCCGCCGCCGCGCGGATCAGCAAATTGGGCATGGCGTTTACGGTAAGATTGGCGCTGGGAAGAATGTCCCAATATTTGTGCTGGACCCGATACGTGTCGCACCAATTCTTGTTGTCCACCGGCTGCAGCGGGCAGAACGGCGAAAGGACTTTCTCAAGCCCGCCGGTCGCTAGTGGGTTCGGCGTGTATTGCGTGGTGTTGAGGTCGGTATGCACGGCGCGCACGCCGATATTGCCGCGCCAGCCCTGGCTCTCCCCGCCCAGCTTGGCCATCGCATAGACCGCCTCGGTCTTCTCCTTCACCGAGAAGCTCGCCTGCGGATAGAAGGCGAATTGGCGGCCGCCCTGCGTCGCCAAGGTGGCCAGCACCTTGTCCTTGTCGGCAATCGAATAAGGCGGGAAGGCGATCAGGCCGTCGAGGAAATCGTCCGGTGTCGTACCACCGTCGAATACCGTGCCGAGCCCGACGCCCTTGGTACCCGAATAGAGGCCGTTCCCTGCCCAGGAATAAGCAGTGTAGTTCACCTCACGCGTGTGGTCGGTGTAACGGCCGCCGATCTTGATCGACTTCAGGAAATCGCCGTCGAACTTGTATTCGGCGTCGGCGCGGACATAGGTTTCCTTGTCGGGCGACAGGATGCGGCCGCCCCATGACCAGCTGTAATAATTGTTGAGGTACGCGGCCGACTTGGGGTCGGTCGGCAGCCCGGGATAATTGACCGTCGCGCCCTTGCCGGCGAGCGCATAATTGACCCCGGTGTCCCAATAGGTTTCCCAGGCATAGGTGTCCTTGGTGGCACCCTCACCCTTGGTATAGCCCACTTCCCCGGACAAGGTCAGGCGATCGGTCGGCTTCCACTCTGTCTCCAGGTTGATCACCCAGGTCGACGAATAGGCGTCACGGAAGATGTCGTCCTGGACGCGCCCCTGGATCGGATTGCCGCTGGCATCGAGCTGGTTCCACGATGCCGCCGTCAGATACCCGTTGGTGACGGTGTACGGACCCAAGGCATTGGTCGGCGACCCAGGCGTCGAATTGCTGCCGATCACTCGGCTGATCCACGCCATCGAGTTGCGGTTGACGTTGTTGGCGTCCATCCGCGTGTAGATGCCGTTGAGCGTTACCTCGAACTGATCGTTGGGCTTGTATTGCAGCGCGACGGTGCCGCCCTTGCGGACGCGCTTCTGGCTGAAATAGGCGGCGCCGATCAGATTGGGCGCGGTGACCGTCTGATTGGTCCCGGCGAAATTGTTGTACGTCGTATAGCCGAGGAATTCCTGGCCATCGCGGCGGAACTCGCGCTCCTGATAATAGCCCGCGATCAGTAGGCCGACCGTGCCCTCCTGGTTCTTCCAGCTGTAGAGGCCGGACACCTGCGGCTTCACCTTGTCCGCCAGATCGTTGTAATTGGCCTGAGCGGTCAGGCTGAACGAATTGGCCGGCAGATCGAGCGGGCGCCGGCTATGGAGGTTGATCGTGCCGCCGATGCCGCCTTCGGGCAGATCGGCCTCGGACGATTTATAGACTTCCAGCTTGCCGACGATTTCCGACGGCAACAGGCTGAAGTCGAAGCTCCGCCCGCCGCTGGTCTGGTCGAGCACGAACCAATCGCCGGTCGCGACCGAATGGCCGTCGAGCAACGTCAGGTTGAGCGTCGGATCGGTGCCGCGGATCGACACCGACTGGTTCTCGCCGAAGCCGCCGGCATTGGCCGATCCGGTGACGACGTTGACGCCGGTCAGACGGCCGAGCGAGTCGGCGACGTTCTTGTCGGGAAATTTGCCGATATCCTGCGCGGTGACGACTTCGGAGACGACGTCATTGGCGCGCTTCGAATCGAGCGACGCCTGGATCGAGGCGCGGATGCCGCTGACGACGATGTCGTTGCTCTGGTCCTGCGGATCGGCAGCGGTGGCTTGACCGCCGCCCCCGACATCGGCAGGCGCCGCCGCTGCTGGCGCGGTCTGCGCAAAAGCAGGCGCCGCCATAGTCAGCGCGAGCACGCTTGCGGTACAGGCGAACATTGCCCGATGCGTTTTGGCTTGGAACGTGACCATGATCTTCCCCTTCAACCCCTGGATTGGACTGTACCAAAGTACGACCAACTGTCGCTATTTGCCCTGTCCGGTCTCATTTTCGGCCCGGATCAGGTCTGTTGCGAGCGTCATAAAGGCGCAATGGTCATTAAATTGCAATACCAAAATCAATACCAGTGCAAATATTTCGCACTTTGGTATTGAAATGGCATTATCTGATGGCTTAAAGAATGCCGCGTCAGGGGGTTGTCCGCCATGTTCGTCGATCGCGTAGGAAGACTGCCGGAAGGAGATACCGCGCCGCTGTACCAACAGCTGCAGCGCGTGCTCCGCACCGCGATCGAGCGACAGGTGCTGGCGCCTGACGAAGCGCTGCCGCCCGAACGCGATCTTGCCCAGGCCTATAACGTCTCACGCGTCACCGTGCGCAAAGCGCTGGACGGGCTGGTCGACGCGCGGATGCTGACCCGACGCCAGGGCGCGGGCACCTTCGTCGCCGCGCGCGTCGAAAAGAATTTCGCGACGATCTCGTCCTTCACCGAGGACATGCAGTCGCGCGGCCGCGTGCCGCACAGCGAATGGCTGGCACGCACCGAAGGCACCGTCGCGCCCGAGGAAGCGATGGCGCTGGGGCTGAGCCCGGGCAGCCAGGTTTATCGCTTCACCCGCATCCGCTATGCCGACGGCGTGTCGATGGCGCTCGAATATGCAACCGTCCCGGCGAGCTCGCTGCCCGGGCTCGAAGCGGTGAGCGAATCGCTCTACGACGCACTGGGCGATGACCGCCCGGTGCGCGTGCTGCAGCGTTTCCGTGCAGTCTTGTTCACCGACGAGCAGGCCGAATTGTTGGCGATCCCGCGCAACTCGCCTGGGCTCGAAATCGAACGCCGCGGCTATACGCACGATGGCCGTACGGTCGAATTCACCAAATCATGGTATCGAGGCGATGCTTATGACTTCGTCGCCGAACTCAATGTCCCGCCAGCCTGAGATTTCCGTGCCGCTCCTTCCCCAGAATACGCTTATGTTCGCCGAAGCCGCCGAAGCGGCGGAAGCTGTCGCACGCCAGGCCAAGCGCCAGCACGACGCGCGCATGGCCCTGGCCGCCGCGCTGCGTCAGGACCCGCCGCGCGCGGTCGTGACCCTGGCCCGCGGCAGTTCGGACAATGCCGCGACCGTCGGGCGCTATCTGGTCGAAACGCACCTTCGCCTGCTGACCAGCTCGGCGGCGCCATCGGTCTCTTCGGTTTACGATTCGGCACCCGATTATGCCGGCACTTTGATGCTGGCGATTTCGCAATCGGGCCGCAGCCCGGACCTGATCGCCGCCGCCGAGATGGCCAAAGCGGGCGGCACCCGCCTGGTCGCCCTGGTCAACGACGAAAGCTCGCCGCTCGCGGCACTTGCGGACACTTTCCTGCCGCTCGCCGCGGGTCCGGAAAAGAGCGTCGCGGCGACCAAGTCGTTCATCACCAGCGTCGCGGCGCTGGTCCATCTGATCGCCGATTGGGCGGAGGATGGCGACTTGCTCGCCGCGCTCGGCGGGCTGCCGATATTGCTGGAGCAAGCCTGGGCGCTCGATTGGTCGCCCGCGCTCGAGCCGCTGCGCAACGCCACCAACCTCTACGTCGTCGCGCGCGGCCCGGCGTTCGGCATCGCGCAGGAAATGGCACTCAAGATCAAGGAGACGTGCGGCTTCCATGCCGAGGCGTTCAGCGCCGCCGAGGTCCGCCACGGCCCGATGGCGATCGTCGAAAAGGGGTTTCCCGTCCTGCTGCTCGGCCAGGACGACGAATCGCGCGACAGCGTCGCCGACCTCGCGCCCGAATTCGCCGAGCGCGGCGCGCTGGTACTGAGCGCCGGGTTGAAGGATGCGCCCGGGCTGCGCCTGCCGAGCCTCGACGCGCACCCGGTGCTCCAGCCGTTATTACTCGTCCAGAGCTTCTATCGCCTCGCCAACGCGCTCGCCGTCGCGCGCGGCCGCGACCCCGACCGCCCTCCGCATCTCGCCAAGGTGACCGAAACGGTATGACCCGCACCGCGCTCACCAATGCCCGCGTGCTGCTGCCCTCTGGCCTGCGCGACGATGTCTGTGTCGTGATTGGCGACGGCGAGATTTGCGCGATCTCGTCGGCCCCGCCGCAGGACGCGCGGATCGTCGATCTCGGCGGCCGGTTGCTGCTCCCCGGCTTCATCGACACGCAAGTCAATGGCGGCGGCGGGCGGCTGTTCAACGACGATCCCAGCGTCGAGACGATCCGCGTCATCGCCGAGACGCATCGCCGCTATGGCACCACCGGCCTGTTGCCGACCTTGATCAGCGACGATCTGTCGGTGGTCGACGCCGGCATCCGCGCGGTCGATGCCGCGATCGACGCCGGACTGCCTGGCGTGCTCGGCATCCATATCGAGGGACCGTTCCTGTCGAGCGCACGGCACGGCATCCATTCGGTCGACAAATTGCAACCGCTCAAAGACGATTATCTCGACCTGCTGACCTCGGCGAAGCGCGGCAAGACGATGGTCACGCTCGCCCCCGAATGCGCGACGCCCGCGCAGATCGCGCATCTCGCCGCCAAGGGTGTCGTCGTCAGTGCCGGCCATTCGGACGCGCGCTACGAGACCGTGCGTGCCGCGATCGACGCGGGCCTGACCGGCTTCACCCATTTGTTCAACGCCATGTCGCAGCTCGCCAACCGCGCGCCGGGCATGGTCGGCGCCGCGCTGGAGGACGATTCCACTTATGCCGGCATCATTGCCGACGGGCATCACCTCCACGACGCCACGTTGCGCGTCGCGGTCCGCGCCAAGGGGCAACATCGCCTGATGCTGGTGACCGACGCGATGCCCAGCGTCGGCAGCGACGAGACGCGCTTCGTGCTCCAGGGCCGCGAAATCTGGCGCGACGGCGATACCCTGCATGGTGCGGATGGCGTGCTCGCCGGCTCGACCCTGACGATGGCGGGCGCGGTCAAGGGCATGATCGAGCGCGGCCGCGTCTCGCTCGCCGCAGCGGTGACGATGGCCTCGGCGACACCGGCGGCGTTTCTGGGACTGAGCGGCCAGACCGGTACGATCGCTGCCGGCATGCGCGCCGATCTCGTCCTGCTCGACGACGATTATGCCGTACGCGAGACGTGGATCGGCGGCGAGCCGAGCGGCGCGACGCGGCCTGTGGCGGCAATCGCCAAATAACCCCGCGGTGCTCCTGCAAAAAGCAGGAGCACCGAAATATCACCGCGACATCATCTGCCCCAATTGCCGCCGAACGCGTGCCTTGCTCTCATCGCTCAACTTCCCGCGAATGCCGCGCCGCTCCTCGGGCACATGGTCGGGCGGCGAGCCGAACACGAATTCGTCGAACATCGCCCGCCACGCCGCGCGCTGGTTTTCGGGCAGGCCGGAAAAAGCCAGGATCGCGTGGACCATCGTGTCGAGCGGCGCGAGCCCCGGCTGCGGCGCGGGCGCCTCGTCCCACCAATAATTGACCAGGATGCTCACCGGGTCGAGCGAGCGGACATGGTGCCACCACATATGCGGAATGAAGAGGGCATCGCCCGGCTCGAGTTCGACGACCTGGGCTTGCGCCATGGCCTCGCGCGCCAGCGGGAAGCGGTCGAAATCGGGTTCGTCGGGATCGAACAGACCGACCGGCGTGCCCGCTGGGGTAAATTCGATCGGGCCAATGTAGAGATTGGCAACCTGATCGGGCGGAAACAGCGTGAAGCGCCGCCGCCCCGCCATCACCACGGCGATATTGCTGTTCATGTCGTGATGCGTCGCGACCCGCACGCAATTGCCGATCCAGATGCGCGGCGCCACACCTTCCGGCGCCAGCGGCATTCGGTTCTCCGCTTCGAAACCCGGCAGCACCTCGGGCACCATCACCGCCTGCGCCGCGATCGCCGGCGGCGCCGAGGCGCGCGCGGCAGTGTCGAGCCGTGCAAACAGCCAGGCAAGCGTTCCCGAGTCGCGGACGAAGGTCAGCGCCGACATGTCGGCATTGTACTCCAGTCGCCCATCGGCCTCGGGCGGCGCGATCGCCACATTGATCGGTTTGCCCGTGTCGAACCGCGCCAGATAGGCACCGGGGTCGGCCGCCTTCACCGCCGGCCAGTCGGCGGCGATCCCGCGGAAGACCGCCGGCGCCGTGCGATCGGCCAGCGCGATGGCGGCGTCCGGCGCCAGTTCCTCGACCCTGTTCGTCATCGCGCGATTATGCCGGGAACCGCCGCGTGCTGACAACCATCCAAGCTGGCACCCAAGCTGGGTAGGGAGCGAGTCTGGACAAAGCCGCACCGCGTAATTATCTACCGACCGATATGGAAACTGCCGTCCTCCGTGGCCGCCCCCGTGAATTCGACGTCGACCAGGCGTTGACGGCGGCTCTGCGCGTGTTCTGGAGCAAGGGATATGAGGGCGCGTCGATGACCGACCTCACCGATGCGATGGGGATCACGCGCCCCAGCCTCTATGCCGCGTTCGGCAACAAGGAAGCCTTGTTCCGCAAGGCGCTCGACCTCTACGAGCGCGAGAAGCTGTGCTATATGGGCCAGGCGCTCGAAGCGGCGACCGCGCGCGGCGTCGCCCAGCGCTTGCTCCAGGGCAGCCTGGAAAACCAGACCAGTCGCGACGACCCGCGGGGATGTCTCGGCGTGATCAGTTCGGTCGCTTGCGGCGCCGAAGCGGATTGCATCCGGCAGGAAGTGCTCGAGCGCGGCAGGATCGCGCACCAGGCACTGATCGAGCGGATGGAGCGCGCGGTCGCCGAAGGCGATTTCCACACCCCGGTGGATGCCGAGGGTATCACCAAATACCTGACCGCGATCCTTCAGGGCATGGCGGTCCAGGCCGGCGCGGGCGCCTCACGCGAGGACTTGCAGCGGCTGGTCGACACCACGCTTGCGGTGTGGCCAAGTCGCTGAATAAAGCTCGGCTTCACGCCGCAATGCAAAAAAATATCGCTCGGTATAGAATTTACCCTTGAACCGTTCCGCCCGAGTTTCTATACTGCTCGGTATAGAAGATGGATGGCCCTCGGGTCATCCTTCGGGTCAAAGGGAAGAGACCGGATGAACGGCCGAACGGGCACCCGCTTCTAGCGTTTGCGTATTACAGGGATGAGCCCTCGCCCCCCGGCACCCGATGCGGTGCCGGAGCGCACGACTTGTCACATCTTCATCGGATCACCCCGGCGACTACCCCCCATCGCCGGGCATGGGCCGCCGCGCGCCCCCTGCGGCGGCCCCAACAATAAGGAGGACACGCCATGGCCTATCTCGAATTCGCCCCCGCCGGCGGTGGTGCGCTGCTCGATCGGTCCCCCGTGGCACCCCGCAGCTTCACGCCGAAGCCAGCCGATTTCTCCGCGCTCGAATGGCAGGTCGTCAATCTTGCCCAGCGTGACCGGCTATCGTCGATCCATCGTCCCGGCGCCCTCACCCGGGCCTTCCGCTGGGCGTTCGGCGGCGTGGTCAAGACGGCCTTGTCCGATCCGCGGCTCGAGGCGTTGCGACGCATCGCGGTACTGAGCTGGTATCGCGGTTTCTCCGTCGCGCCCGCCGAAGTCCGCGCCTTCCTCGCCGCCGGCTTCACGCTCGACCAGTACGAAACCCTGCTCTTCCGGATCAACGCGATCCGCACCAATCTTCCCCGGAGCTTCCGCCGATGAACATGATCACCCCGATCAACGACGACGCCACCGCGCAGCCGCTCGACGGCACCGCGCCGGCGCGCCGCCAGCTGTGGCAGCGCGCCGCCTGGGTCGCCGCTCCTGTCGCTTTGCTCGCCGCCGGCTACGGCCTGGTCCATCGCTCGGCCCCCGCAATGGCCGCGCCGCCGCCGCCGACCGTTACCGTCGCCACCCCGCTCGAACGCGACGTCACCGAATGGGACGATTATGTCGGCCGGTTCGAACCGAGCCGTTCGGTCGAGGTGCGTCCGCGCGTCTCGGGCGCGGTGACCGCGATCCACTTCACCGATGGCCAGATCGTCCGTGCGGGCCAGCCGCTCTTCACGATCGACCCGCGCCCTTATGCCGCCGCTCTGGCGGAGGCGCGCGCGGGCGTCGCCACTGCAACCAGCGACTTGGCGCTTGCTCGTGCTGATTATGACCGCGCGTCGCGGCTGGTCGACGTCGACGGCGTGTCGAAGAGTGAAATCGATCGCTTGCGTGCCCGCGTCCAGGCGACGACGGCCGCGGTCGCCGCTGCCCAGGCCCGGGTTCGCGCCCGTGCGCTCGACATGGAGTTCACCGTCGTTCGCGCACCGATCTCGGGCCGGATCTCCGACCGCAAGATCGACGCCGGCAATCTGGTCGCGGCGGGCGAAGGCGGCAATGCGACGCTGCTGACCACGATCAACGCGCTCGACCCGATCTATTTCAGCTTCGACGGATCGGAGGCGCTGTTCCTCAAGGCCAAGCGCGCCGGTGCCGGCACCGCGTCGCCGATCGAGGTCAAGCTGCAGGACGAGGGCGATTATCGCTGGAAGGGCAGGCTCGACTTCACCGACAACGGGCTCGACATGAAGTCGGGCACGATTCGCGGTCGCGCCGTGCTCGACAACCCGAACCTGTTCCTGACCCCCGGCATGTTCGGCAACATGCGGCTGGCGACCGGTGGCCGCAGCCGCGCGCTGATGGTGCCTGACACCGCGATCGTCACCGATCAGGCGCGCAAGACGGTGCTGGTCGTCGCCAAGGACGGCAGCGTCGCCGCCAAGCCGGTCCAGCTCGGACCGGTGGTCGACGGGTTGCGCGTGATCCGCGGCGGGCTGACCAATGCCGACCGCGTCGTCATCGTCGGCACGCAGATGGCGCAGCCGGGGACCAAGGTGCAGACGCTCGCCGGCAAGATTGCCCCGGTAGCGCCTGCCGCCGCCGCTCCCTCGCTCGCCGCGCCGCCCGCCGGACAGGCCACGCTCGCCCAGTAAGCGGGCGCGGCCCGGCCCGCGCAGACTCCCTCACGTTTTTTCGCCTCTTTCTTCGAGGAACAGGAATCATGCGCCTGTCGCGCTTCTTCATCACGCGCCCGATCTTCGCCGCGGTCATCGCGGTGATCATCACCATCGTCGGCGCGATCGCCTGGGTCAGCCTGCCGGTGTCGCAATATCCCGACATCGTGCCGCCGACCGTAACGGTCAGCGCTTCTTATCCCGGCGCGTCGGCCGAGACGGTCGCGGAGACGGTCGCCGCGCCGATCGAGCAGGAGATTAACGGCGTCGACAACATGCTGTACCAGTCGTCGCAATCGACCGGCGACGGCAATGTCACGATCACCGTCACCTTCAAGATCGGCACCAATCTCGACGCCGCGCAGGTGCTGGTGCAGAACCGCGTCGCGATCGCGGTGCCGCGCCTGCCCGAGGAAGTGCAACGCCTCGGCGTCGTCACGCGCAAGACCTCGCCCGACTTCCTGATGGTGGTGAACCTGGTCTCGCCCGACAATTCGCTCGATCGTGGCTATCTCTCCAATTACGCGCTCACCCAGGTGCGCGACCGGTTGAGCCGGATCGACGGTGTCGGCGATGTCCGCCTGTTCGGCAGCCGCGACTATGCGATGCGCGTGTGGATCGATCCCAACCGTGCCGCCGCGCTCAACCTGACCGCGGGCGAAATCGTCCAGGCCCTGCGCGCGCAGAACGTCCAGGTCGCCGCCGGCTCGCTCGGCCAGCCGCCTTATGCCCAGGGCAATGCCTTCCAGTTCAACGTCGAGACGCAGGGCCGGCTGACCGACCCGGCGCAATTCGCCAATGTCGTGGTCCGCTCGGACCCCGATGGCCGCCAGGTCCGCGTTTCAGACGTCGCCCGCGTCGAGCTCGGCGCCGCCGACTATAATTCCAACACCTATCTGTCGGGCAAGCCGACCGTCGTTCTGGGCATCTTCCAGCGGCCCGGATCGAACGCGCTCGCCGCCGCCGAGAAGGTGAAGGCGGAAATGGACGCAATGGCGCAGAAATTCCCCAAGGGGCTTGCCTATAGCGTCATCTGGAACCCGACCGACTTCATCCAGCAATCGGTCACCGCGGTGATGCACACCTTGCTTGAAGCGATCGTGCTGGTCGTACTGGTGATCGTCGTGTTCCTGCAGAAATGGCGCGCCGCGATCATCCCTGTGGTGGCGATCCCGGTCTCGCTGATCGGCACCTTCGCCGTCCTGGCCGGGCTCGGCTATTCGCTCAACAACCTGTCGCTGTTCGGCCTGGTGCTGGCGATCGGCATCGTCGTCGACGACGCGATCGTCGTGGTCGAGAATGTCGAGCGCAATCTCGAACACGGCCTCAGCCCGTTGGAGGCGGCGCGCACGTCGATGGACGAAGTGTCCGCGGCGCTGGTCGCGATCGTCCTCGTGCTCTGCGCGGTGTTCGTGCCGACCCTCTTCCTGACCGGCCTGTCGGGCGCCTTCTACCAACAGTTCGCTGTCACCATCACCACCGCGACGATCATCTCGCTGCTGCTGTCGTTGACCCTGTCGCCCGCGCTCGCCGCCCTGCTGCTGCGCCCGCGTGCCCAGGAAGCCAAAGGCGGCCGCGTGCACCAGTTCGTGCTGGCGGCGGGCGACCGCTTCAATCGCGGCTTCGAGCGGATGAGCAACGGCTATGCGCGCCTCACCGCGCGTCTGGTCGCACGTCCGAAGCGGATGATGACGATCTATGCCGGCCTGATCGCCGCGACCGCCGCCTTGTTCTGGGCGACGCCGACCGGCTTCATCCCGGCGCAGGATCAGGGGTACTTCCTGACCGTCATCTCGCTGCCGCCCGGCGCCTCGGTCGAGCGCACCGACGCGGTGATGCGCAAGGTCGCCGACCGCATCCTGCCGCTGAAGGGCGTCAAGGGCGCGGTGATGCTCGCCGGATTCGACGGCCCGTCGCAGACGCTCGCGCCAAATTCAGCCGCGGCGTACATCCCGCTCAAGTCGTTCGAGGATCGCGAGAAGCTCGGGGTCACGCTTGCCAGCATCATGGGTGAAGCGCGCAAGGCGACCGCCGACATCAACGAGGCGCGGTTGATGATCGTGCCCCCGCCGCTGATCCAGGGAATCGGCTCGGCCGGCGGCTATCGTCTGATGGTCGAGGATCGCGGCGGACACGGTTATGCCGACCTTGCCGCCAAGTCCTATGGGCTGATCGGCAAGGCCAATCAGACGCCGGGCCTCAACCAGATCTACACCTTCTTCGACACCAACACGCCGCGCGTCTTCGCCGACATCGATCGCGCCAAGGCCGATCTGATCGGCGTGCCGCCCGAGCGCGTGTTCGAAGCGCTCAACGTCTATCTCGGCTCGGCCTATGTGAACGACTTCAACCTGTTGGGACGCACCTATCGCGTCACCGCCCAGGCCGATGCCCCGTTCCGCGCGACCGTCGCCGATATCGCCAACCTCAAGACGCGGTCGAATTCGGGCGAGATGGTGCCGATCGGATCGGTCGCCAATTTCAGCGATCGCACCGGGCCGTATCGCGTCGTGCGCTACAATCTGTTCCCCGCGGTCGAGGTCGATGGCGACACTGCGCCGGGCTATTCGTCGGGCCAGTCGCTGAAGACCTTCGAGAAGCTCGCCGCCGACAACCTCCCCGCTGACTACGGTACGGAGTGGACCGGTATTGCCTATCAGCAAAAGGCGGCCGGCAGCACGGCGGGCGTGGTCTTCGCGCTGGCGGTGGTGTTCGTCTTCCTGGTGCTGGCGGCGCAATATGAAAGCCTGGTGCTGCCGCTGTCGATCATCCTGATTGTGCCGATGTGTCTGCTCGCCGCGATGGTCGGCGTGAACCTGAGAGGGATGGACAATAACGTCCTGACCCAGATCGGCCTCGTCGTGCTGATCGCCCTTGCCGCGAAAAACGCGATCCTGATCGTCGAGTTCGCCAAGCAGGGCGAGGAGCAGGAAGGGCTGAGCCCGGCGCGCGCCGCGATCCAGGCGGCGCAGACCCGCTTGCGGCCGATCCTGATGACCAGCTTCGCCTTCATCCTGGGCACGGTGCCGTTGCTGGTGGCGAGCGGTGCTGGGTCCGAGCTCCGTCAGGCGCTGGGCACCGCGGTGTTCTTCGGGATGATCGGCGTGACTGCCTTCGGCCTGCTGTTCACCCCCACTTTCTACGTCGTGTGCCGCGCGTTGGGCGACCGCCTCGCCCGCGCGCGCGGCAAGCGGCCCGCCGCCGGCCCGGACCTGTCCGGATCGCTGCAGCCGGCCGAATGAGGAATCAAGCCATGTATTCGCTTCGTCTGATCGCTCCGATGGTCTCCGCGCTGGCGCTAGCCGCCTGCGCAGTCGGACCGAACTATGTCGCTCCCCTCACCCCGCCGACCGCGGGCGGTCAATTCGTCTCGGCCAATTCGCCCGCGCTCAGCAATGATCCGGCCGCGTCCAATTGGTGGCGGCTCTATCAGGATCCAGTGCTCGACGGACTGATCGCCGACGCACTCAAGTCGAATACCGACATCCGCGTCGCGGTGGCGAATCTCGAGCGCGCCCGGGCCTCACTGCGCGGCGCGCGCAGTGATCGGCTGCCGTCGACCGGGCTCAATGCCGGCGCGACCTATGGCCGCTTGCCCGAAAGTCAGCGCGCGCCGGGCTCACCGCGTGAGGATTGGTCGATCGATACCGGCTTGTCGGTGTCGTACGAGGTCGATCTGTTCGGTCGCGTCAAGCGCGGGATCGAGGCAGCACGCGGTGACGAAGCCGCCGCCGCGGCCGACGCCGATGCGGTCCGTCTCGCAGTCGTCGCCGACACTACCCGCGCTTATGCCGACGCCGCGTCGGGCGCCGCGCGGCTCAAGGTCGCCAACCAGATTGTCGACCTGCTCGACAAATCGTTGCTGCTTACCCAGCGACGGCACGAGGCCGGACTTGCGACGCAGCTCGACGTCTCGCGAATCGCCACGCTCCGCCAGCAGCGCGCGGCCGACATTCCCGCGCTCGAGGCCGACCGCCAGGCCGCCTTGTTCCGCCTCGCGACCCTGACCGGCCGCCCGCCGGCAGATCTTCCGGCAGCAGCCGGCGAGCGCGCCGTCGGGCTCGAAATCGCCCAGCCGATCCCGGTCGGCGATGGCGCCGCGCTGCTCAAGCGCCGTCCCGACGTCCTCGCCGCAGATCGCCGCCTCGCCGCCGACACCGCGCGGATCGGCGTCGCCACCGCCGATCTTTATCCGCGCATTGCGCTGGGCGGCTCGATCGGTTCGACCGGTCCCAATATCGGCGACGTGTTCGGCGGCGGCCCACTGCGTTGGCTGCTCGGGCCGCTGATCAATTGGGCCTTCCCCAACCAGGAAGGCGCGCGCGCCAAGATCGCCGCCGCCAAGGCCGATACCCAGGCGTCGCTCGCGACCTTCGACGGCACGGTGTTACGCGCGCTCGAAGAGACCGAGACTGCGCTCAACAGCTACGCCCGCGCTCTCGACCGCCGCACCGCGCTCAAAGCGGCGCGCGACGAAGCGGCACGCGCCGCGTCGATTACCCGCGCGCAACAGCGTGAAGGGGCGGTCGACTCGCTCGCCTGGCTCGACGCCGAGCGCACCTATGCCGAGACCGAGGCGACCCTCGCCGAGCAGGACGCGCGGATCGCCGACGCCCAGATCGACGTGTTCCGCGCGCTGGCGGGTGGCTGGTCGTAAGCGACCGGCCGCCCGCCCCGAGGCGGTTCAGTCAATCCGTCCCCCCAGGGCTGCCCGCAGCGCATCGAATTCCGCCTGCAGGCAACCGCCGACGAGTTCCACGCCTTTGGACGTCAATCCGACCAGAGTGCGGCGCGCATCGTCGGGATCCGGGACCCTGGTGACGTAACCCGCTTCCATCAAGAAGATAAGGTGACGCAGCGCGGTCGAATGCGGCGCAGAGCTCGCGAGACAGGCATCGCCGGTCGGTACCGCCCGCCGCTCGAACGCGGAGATGAACAAGTCGAGCAGGATACTCCATTGCGCGCTGACCAGGCGGAGATCCGACGCTACCTTCGTCCGTCGCCCCGCCGTCTTGAGCAGGAACTTGGCGTAGGCGATTAGACCGGAATCGGGGGGCGAGGCCCGGAGTTCATGCCACCCGATTTCTCCCACACCCGACGCTGCCGATGTGCAGAGATTGCTCCGATCAGCAGGCTCACCAGCAGTGGCAGCGCCCAGTAAGGCTGCGTGCTGACGTAGAGTTCCTTGGGAAATGCTGGATTCATGATCGCGGGAAAGTGCGCGAGGCACCCTCCCAATTGAGATGCTGCTGCCCATAGCGGCCAGAACCTTGTGCTTTGGCGCGCGATCACGATCAGGACGACCAGGAATACGAGGTCGACGATGATCACGCCCCAATTTGGCCCATGCCAATGGTGTCCGAAGAGGTCAGCGAAAATCGAGGCCAAGGCGGCAATCGCAAAAGCGGTTGCGACCCGTCGCTCGGTCACGCCGCCCCGAAACCATGCGAATACGCATAGTGTCGGAAACGCAATGACGTAGACGACAAGACCAACATAGAGGTACAGTTGCATAGAATCTGATCCCTATATCGGTCGACGGAATTACGCAGCCCTCGCCTTACGGCGTGCGCCAGTCAGTTTGCCGGCTGAGCATCCCACATCGGAGCCATCCAGCCCCAATGCGTCGCGCGTCACCGCGAGAAGCTGATGGCACCGGAGAGCCTCATCGCGTGCCTCGAACAGGCGGGCCAGCGAGTTGGCCGCCGACCGAGCGGCGTCGTGCCCGACCTCCAGCGCCGCCCCCATTTCCTGGCGACCCCGAACGATCGAACCGATGAGGTCGGTATTGGCCACGATCGCGCTGTCGATCCCATCCTCGGCGGGCAACAGCGCCCTCATGATCTTACGGGCGGTCGCGAGATTGGTGGTTGGTATAAGTGCAACGGACATGATTCCCCCTCCGCCGGGACCAACTGGTCCGGCCAATCAAAAATCGACTGCTGGATGTGCGCCTAGAGGCGCTCGGTGAGCATGCGGATGGCGAGCATGTAGAGAGACACTGCCGTCACCATCAGCGACGCCGCGACTAGGATGGCGGCGATCGTCCCAGGATAATTCAGGTCATTGGTCGGCCTTTCTCGTGTCGGGAACGGCAAGGGTAGCCGTCCGAGCCACGAGGAAGAGGCCGTCGAAACCTTATTCTCAACGCCGGAAATTGCCGATGAGGAAAAACCCCCTATCATCGCACTGCTGCTCATCAGCGCGCGAACCGCGCTGTCGCGATCGGTATAGCCGAGCTTTCGCACCGCATTGGCAATGTACGCGTCGACCGTCTTGGGGGAGAGTTGCAGGTCGGCCGCGATGTCTTTGGTGCGCTTATGCTGCGCGACACCCTTCAAACATTCGATCTCCCGAGGGGTCAACGAAGAGAAGCGCGAATCATCCATGGTCCTAAGCTACCCCAATGCTGAACCATTTTGGACCGTTTAGTATTTCTCCGACATCAAGAAAAAATCGGGATCGGCATCCCGGGCCCCTTCCGACGGGCGCGCACCCGGCAAACGTCACGCTGTTCGGCTTCGTGGGACAGTGCATTTTGAGTATGTATATGCTGCTTTGCCCGGTCCCGAGGTGCGTGAGGAAATCGGGGAAGGTTGGCGGACATCGATCCGCTCCAGGGTCTCTGTGGTCGCGAGCAGCCGGATTCCACCCATTCGCCGCGCGTTATAGACGGCAAGGGCCATAGCGCTCATCCGACCAGTACAGGACGCAGCAGCGCATGCTCGCTCGCCAGGTCGTTGCGAATCGTGGTGGCCGCCACGCCGCCTTCGCCCATCGCGTGGCTGATCTGGTCGAGACCCTTGACCACGTCTCCCGCGGCATAGAGCCGCGCGACATCGGTCCGCTGATGCGCATCGACGAGCAGGCAGCCTTCGTCCGACCGCGCCGCGCCGAGTCCGATGGCCACCCCCGAATTGATGTCCGAGCCGAGCGCCGGATAGAGGCTGTCGAAGCGCCAATCACGCTCGGGCGTGTGCAGACCGATCTTGTCGCCGTCGATCGCGAAGGCAATGGCCGGGCCATCGACCGTTGCCACCCCGCATTGCGCCAGCAGCGCGCGCTCGGCAGGGGCGAGGTCGTGCTGTCCCTCTGGCGCGATCAAGGTCACGTCGGCGGTGTAGCCGCGCAGGAACAGAGCTTCGCGCGTGCCGTGACTGCCGGTGCCGAGCACCGCGACGCGGCGGTCGGTCACTTCATATCCGTCGCAAATCGGGCAATAGCGCAACAATCCGCGCGCCAATGCGGTCGCATGCAGATCGTCGGGCATCGGCGGACGGCGATTGACCACTCCGGTAGCGAGCAGGACACTCCGCGCGGCGATGACCTCGTCGCCAACCGCAACCTGCAAGCCCGCGGCCGTAACGTTCAACCCGGTAACCTCTGCCTGCACTAACACCGCGCCATAGCGCCGGGCTTGCGTCCGCATGCGATCGAGCAGGTCGGCGCCGGCGATGCCATCGGGAAACCCGGCATGGTTGCGCGTCATCGGGATCGTCGCCGCGCGGCTGTTACCGGCATCGATCACGCGCACGTCGAGATGAAAGCGCGCAAGGTAGATTGCCGCCGTCAGCCCCGCCGGGCCGCCGCCCACCACCACGCAGTCAAGCATGGCGGTGCGATGGTCCAGTGCGCGGCGGGCTGGACGCTGCGGCCGTCAGACGGTGGCCTCGGTCAAGGTCGTAGTTTCCGGCTTGGTGAGGCCATTCGCCTTGTAATGGGCGAGCAACTCTTCCTTGCGCGCGCGCAGCTGATCGCCGAGCCCATCCATGTCCAATCCGGCGTTGCGCGCCTGGCTGAACATGCCTTCCATCCGCTTTTCTTCTTCTTCGACATGGTGCTCGATCTGTTCCGACAGCACCTTGACCTTGGCGTCGTAGAATTCGTCGCTCGGCGCGCCCGCCTCGATCTCGGCGATCAGCACCTTGGCGCCGTCATGTTCGACATAGGCCTCCTTGAGCAGATCTTCCTCGATCTTGCCCTCGCAGGCGGGGTAGAAAATCTCTTCCTCGATCTGCGCGTGGACGGTCAGTTCGAGGCAGATGTCGAGCGCGATCTTCTGCTTGCTGCCCTCGCCGCGCGCATTCTCGAACCGTTCGAACAGTTCCTCGACCTTGCGGTGATCGGCTTTGAGCAGCGCGATCGCATCCTGTTTGTCGGCCATATTGTCTCTCCTGGATTTCCTCCTTCAACCGCATCGAGGTCGGGTTCGTTCCAGCTATCGCTTTGTTGCGAGTCGTTAGCAGGGCGAAAGGGAGTGCGCGGACGAACCGGAAGGCCTCAGACCGCGATGTGCGCCCCGGCCGCCGCCAGCGCTTCGCGGACCCGGGCCAACGCGGCGCCATGCGGATCGCGTTCGTCGAGCAGGGCGAAGGTGCCGTTGAGCGCGAACACGCAATGGCCGTGGACCGTCGCCAGCAACGAGCGCGCGAGCGCGGGCGCACGGTCCTTGCGGTCGTCGGGGAGTATCGCCGCGATCTCTCCGCGCAAGATATCCGTCAGCACGCCACGCTGGCGGGCATAGCGTTCGGGGAGCGGCACGCCGACCGGCAGGCGGTGGTCGTAGATCGCCATCCACAAATTGCGATTGCTCGTCGCGAAATCGAAATAAGACGCGACCAACACCGCGATGCGATCGGCGCCCGCAGTCTCAAGCGACCGCGCGACCGTTTCCGCCCAGATCAGGAAGGTGCGTCCGTTGAGCGCCAGCATCAGGTCGTCGAGGCTGTCGAACACATTGTAGATCGTGCCGACCGAATAACCGATCCGCTTCGCCACTTCGCGCGCCGAGAAGCGCTGGTAGCCGACCTCGGCCAGCAACGTGTGCCCGGCGCCGATGATCAGCTGTTCGAGTTCGTCGCGCGTATGATCCGATCGCCGTCCCATGACCTTTGCCTAGATGCTGAATTGAGCACTGTCTAATATTTTTATTGAACACCGCTCAATTCAATGCCAAACAGGCGCCGCCCGCCGACTCGACGGGCGTCGAATGGAGTTGTCCGAATGCAACCCGTTTATGTGACCGCGACCGCACAATGCCTTCCTGGCGCGCCGATCGCGAATGACCGGATGGCCGATTATATCGGTCGCCTGTCGCCCGAGGCCGAACGTTTCGGCCGCCTGACCCTGCGCCAGAACGGCATCCGCTCGCGCCATTACGCGATCCGCCCCGACGGCAGCAGCGACTGGACCGTAGCCAAGCTTGCCGGCACGGCCGTGCGCGACCTGATCGCGGGCGCCGAGATCGATCGGGAGGCGATCGGTTTCCTCGCCAGCGCGACGACGCAGAACGACCTGATGGTCCCCGGCCTGGCCAGCGGCGTACATGCCGAATCGGGGCTGCCGCCGATCGAGCTCGCCAGCCTGCAAAGCGTCTGCGCGAGTTCGATGATGGCGATGAAGGCGGCGGCGCTGCAAGTCGCCGCCGGCGAGCACCGCGCCGCGATCGCCGTCGGCGCCGAATTCTCCAGCCGCTATTTTCGCCCCGGTTTTTATCGAGACACGGCCACGGTCAAGCTCGACGGCACCCTGCCCGGCGATGCCGAATTCCTCCGCTGGACCTTGAGCGATGGTGCGGCGGGGCTGCTGATCGAGGACCGCCCGGCAGCGCACGGCCTGTCGTTGCGGATCGACTGGATCTCGCTGCGTTCGTTCGCCGACCGCTTCGTGCCGTGCATGACCGGCGGCGGCGCGCACCAGCCCGACGGTTCGCTCAAGCCCTGGAGCCTGCACGACGGCGCCGCCGATGCTGCGCGAGCCGGTGCGTTTCAGCTGCGCCAGGATGTCGACGCACTCTACCGCATGCTCCCCGTCTGGCTCGGCGAGTTCATGCGGCTGGTTGACGAGGGAAAGATCGATCCCGCGTCGGTCGACTGGTTCCTGTGCCATTTCTCGGCGCATTCGCTGCGGCAGGAAATGGCGCGGCTGGCGGAGCGCGCCGGGTGCATGATCCCCGACGAACGCTGGTTCACCAACATCTATGACAAGGGGAATGTCGGTGCCGCCGCCATCTTCCTGCTGCTCGACGATCTGATGCGGTCGGGCCGGCTGACACCCGGCCAGCGCATCCTCTGCGCTGTGCCCGAAAGCGGCCAGTGCATCATGGCCTATGCCGCAATGACTGTTGTCGAAGGAGACTCGCAATGAACGCCCCTGTTGCAATGACGACCGACAACCGCGCGCTGGTCGAGGCCGCGCATCGCGGGCTCGCCCAGACCTGGATCGAGTTCGAAAGCGCGCTGACCCAGATACCGTTGGTGGCGCGTCTGCTCGCCGGCAAGTTGCGGCTGGAGGATTATCGCCGCCTGTTGTTCAACCTTCGCCAGCAAGTCGTCGAGGGCAGCCGCTGGATCAGCCGCGCCGCATCCAGCTTGGGCCCCAATCACGAGGAATTGCGATCCTTGTTCGTCCGCCACGCGGTCTCCGAGCATCGCGACTATCGCTTGCTCGAGGACAATTACGTCGCCGCGGGCGGTGATGCGGACGACATCCGCGCCGGCCGCATGAATATCGGATCGGAAGCGCTCTCGGCATTCATGTATCACGCCGCGTCGCGTCCCGATCCGGTCGGGCTGCTCGGCGCAATGTATGTGATCGAAGGACTGGGCGAGCGCCTCGCCGGGCCGTGGTCGCAGGCAATCCGCGAACAACTTGGCCTTGGCGACGAAGCGGTAAGCTTCCTTGCCTATCACGGCGCCAATGATGGGGATCATCTCGACATGTTCGACCGCGCGCTAGCACTCGCCATCGCCGATCGCGCGACGGCGGACGAGATCGTGCGCCACGCGCGGATCGTCGCGCGGCTCTATCGCCTCCAGCTTGAGGAGATCGACCATGGTTGATCGCCTCACGCCGCTCGATCCGCGCGATCCCGATCCGTGGCTCGCGCTGATGCTCGACCGTTCGCTGCCGCTGGCCGAGGAAGCCAAGGCAGCGCTGATCCGCGACCAGCAATCGCGCAGCCGCCAGTTCCTGCTGCCGCTGGTCCGCCCGCTGGCGCGCGCGATGATCGTCGTCGCGCAACTGGTCCATACGATCAGCCCGCGCTGGCCCAACGCGCCGCGATTGCTCCATCGATCGATCGCGTTCGGTATGCGGCACTTTCTGACCCCCGACGCCAACCGGCTGATCCTGCGGCACTTCCACCTCGGCGCGCAGGTCCTGCGGTTCATTTCGGACAATGCCACGCCGGGCTATCATCCCGATTTGCGGCCGATGCGCCCGCGACGGATCGCCGAGGTGAAGGACAATCTGTTCCTTCATCACGACCTCAACATCTACAATTTCCTGATCGACCTGAACCGCGAACTGGAGCGCCGGGGAATCGAGCTTGGCCGCATCGCCGATCTCGATTTCTCGGCGATCGAGGACGAGGTCGCGCTCGACCCGCTGCCCAACGGCTGGCTCAACGTGATCGACCTGCAGACCGCGATCGAGCTCTACACGCCGGCTTATGCGATGTTGCTCAGCGATCGCGATTTCTGGCGGGCATCGAATTCGCTACAATTGGACGAGACGATCGGGCTTTATGCTGCGCGTCTGACCGGGGAGGAAAAGCATCTGGCGATGATCAACAACCGGCATCCACTGGTGCCGTTCTCGACGCTGCGCGCGGGCTTTCGCCTGATGCTCCACGGTCTGTCGACCGAGGTGCTGCACGGTTTCCTGCGCGAGATGAAGTCGCGCCAAGCCGCCGCCGCGGCTGCCTGATCCTCCCGGAGATTCACGATGTCCGCACCTGATTTCTCGCTGCTCGCAAAGCGCCGCTTCGGTCCGATGTTCGTCGTCCAGTTCATCGGCGCGTTCAACGACAACGCGCTCAAATATGCGATGCTCTTCCTCGTCACCTTCACGCTTTACAAAGGCGACGAGAACGGCGCGGCGTCGCTCGCCGCCCTCGCCACGGGCCTGTTCATCCTGCCCTATTTCCTGTTCTCGGCGCTCGCGGGGCAGATCGCCGACGGGTGGGACAAGGCGAAATTGATGCGCATCGTGAAGGGGGCTGAAATCCTCTTCATGGCGATGGGCCTGGCCGGGCTGGCACTGCAATCGGTGCCGCTGCTGCTGACCGTGCTGTTCCTGATGGGCTGCCATTCGACCATTTTCGGTCCGGTCAAATATTCGATCCTGCCCCAGCATCTCGGCCCCAACGAGATCATGGGTGGGACGGGCATGATCGAGGCGGGGACGTTCCTGGCGATCCTGGCCGGCCAGTTGATGCCCAATTTCATCCCGCCCTGGGAAGCAGGGCTGGTCGCGACCGCGATGGCGGTGCTGGGGTTCCTGGCCAGCCTGGCGATCCCGCCTGCGCCGCCGGCGCCCGGCGTGGTCACGGTCGACCGCAACGTGTTTCGCAGCACGTGGCAGGTGCTCAAGAGCGCGCATGACGGGCGCGACGCCTGGCTGTGCATCCTGGGGATCAGCTGGTTCTTCGCGATCGGCGCGGTGCTGCTCAACGATTTTGCACCATTGGTCACCAACCGGCTGGGCGCGGGCAAGCCGGTCGTGACCTTGTTCCTGCTGGTCTTCTCGATCTCGATCGCGATCGGGTCGCTGGCGGTCAACCGCTTGCTCAAGGGCAAGGTGTCGGCGCGTTACGTGCCCTTGTCGGCACTGCTGATGGCAGGGTTCATGATCGACCTGTGGCTGGCAACGCGGGGCTTCGTCGTCACCGCGCCCGGCGCCGATATCGCGCGCTTCGTAGCTGCCCCGGGCAGCTGGCGCATTTTGATCGACCTCGCCGGCCTGGCCTTTGCCGGCGGCATGTTCATCGTGCCGCTCTACGCCTTGCTCCAGACCAACAGCCCGGTCGCCGAGCGCTCGCGGATCATCGCCGCCAACAATATCGTCAACTCGCTCGTCATCGTGCTGGTGATGGCGGTGGTGATCGCGATGGCGACCTACGGCGCGTCGATCCCCGCGGTGATCGCGACCATGGGCTTCTCGACCCTGGTCGTCGCGCTGATCAGCTGCTGGCTGCTGCCCGAAACAGTGATCAAGCGGCTGATCCGAACTGTGCTGGAGATCGCCTATCGCGTCGAAGTCCATGGCGTCGAGAATATGCCCAAGCCCGGCGAGCGCGCGGTCGTGGTGGTCAACCATGTGTCGTGGCTCGACGGCCTGCTGCTCGCGGTGTTCCTGCCGGGCAAACCCGTCTTCGCGGTGCATAGCGCGGTGGTCGCCAGTTGGTGGATCAAACCCGCGCTCAAGCTGTTCCGCGCCTTCCCGGTCGATCCGACCAATCCGATGTCGACCAAGGCAATGGTCAAGGCGGTCAAGGACGGCAATACGCTGGTGATCTTCCCCGAGGGACGGATCACCGTCACCGGCGCGCTGATGAAGGTGTTCGACGGCCCCGGCATGGTCGCCGACAAGGCCGACGCGCCGATCATCCCGGTGCGGATCGACGGCGCGCAATATTCGACCTTCTCGAAGCTACGCGGCAAGGTTCGGCTGAAGCTGTTCCCCAAGATCACGCTGACCGTGCTACCGCCGCGGCGGTTCGAGATCAAAGGCGAGATGACCGCGCGCGCCCGCCGCGCAATCGCCGGGCGCCGTCTCTATGACGAGATGAGCAGCATGATCTTCGCAACGTCGGAAACCGATACCACGCTGTTCCAGGCATTGCTCGACGCCAAGGACGTCAATGGCGGCAAGTCGCCGATCGTCGAGGACATCAAGCGCGAGCCGATGACCTACAAGAAATTGGTCGTCGGCAGCATGGCGCTGGGCCGCGCGTTCGATCCGATCACCAGGCAGGGCGAGGCGGTCGGCGTGCTGCTGCCCAATGTCGCCGGCGTGGTCGCGACCTTCTTCGCGTTGCAGCGGATCGGGCGCGTGCCGGCGATGCTCAATTACACGGCCGGGCTGACCAATTTAAAAGCGGCGTGCGAGGCGGCCGAGGTACGCACGATCATCACCGCCCGCGCCTTCATCACCCAGGGCAAGCTGGAGCCGATCGTCGAGAGCCTCGAAGCTGACGGGCGCAAGATCGTCTATCTCGAGGATATCGGCGCCGGCATCGGCACGATCGCCAAGCTGCGCGCCTTGGTCGCGGCGCGCTGGGCGGGACGGCTGCATCGCCGCCGTAAGGTCTCGCCCGACGACGCCGCGGTGATCCTGTTCACCAGCGGGTCCGAAGGGCTGCCCAAGGGCGTCGTCCTCACCCATCGCAACCTGCTGTCCAATTGCCAGCAACTGTCGGCACGGATCGACTTCAATTCGTCCGACCTGGTGCTCAACGCATTGCCCGTGTTCCACAGCTTCGGGCTGACCGGCGGCACCCTGCTACCGATCCTGAGCGGGATCCGCACCCTGCTCTACCCCAACCCGCTCCATTACCGGATCGTGCCCGCGCTGGCGTACGACGCCAATGCGACGATCCTGTTCGGCACCGACACCTTCCTCGCCGGCTATGCGCGGATGGGGCACAATTACGATTTCTATTCGGTCCGCTACGTCTTCGCCGGCGCCGAGCGCGTCCGCGACGAGACGCGCAAGGTCTGGGCCGAGAAGTTCGGCGTGCGCATCTTCGAAGGCTATGGCGCGACCGAGGCGTCGCCGGTGATCGCGGTCAACACGCCGATGCACTTCAAGGCAGGCAGCGTCGGCCGCCTGCTGCCGGGGATCGAGGCCAAGGTCGAGACGGTCGAGGGTATCTGGGAAGGCGGCAAATTGTCGATCCGCGGGCCCAACATCATGGCTGGCTACATGAAGGCCGACCGGCCCGGCGCGTTGCAGCCCCCGGAAGAAGGCTGGCACGATACCGGCGACATCGTGACGATCGACGAGATGGGCTTCGTCACGATCCGCGGCCGCGCCAAGCGCTTCGCCAAGATCGGCGGAGAGATGGTCTCGCTGCCCGCGGTGGAGGGCTATGCCGCGGCCGTCTGGCCCGATGCCGGCCACGCCGTCGTGACCCGGGCCGATTCGCGCAAGGGGGAGCAGCTCGTGCTGTTCACGACGGCCAAGGGAGCGAAAGCGGCGGAATTGCAGGCCTGGGGCAAGGCCAATGGGATCGCCGAACTCGCCATTCCACGCGACATCCGGGTGGTCGACGCGCTCCCGGTGCTCGGGACGGGCAAGCTCGATTATGTGACGATGGGGGCCACGGCGGCGGGGTGATCGGGCGAGAGGGCGGCGGCCAAGGGTAAGCCGGCACGCCCCTTCCCCGGCGAAGGCCGGGGCCCAGTTTCGTGACATTGGCGAGGGAAGCCCGTCACTATGAATGCTTAGCGACTGGGCCCCGGCCTTCGCCGGGGAAGCATTTCATTTAGGGTAAAGGATCGGGACAAGTCCCTGACGACTCGGTACTGACGGACACATGCGCATCCTGCTGACCGGCTTGTTCCTTTTGTTAGCTAGCCTGCCTCGCATGGCCGCGGCGCAGATCATCGAAACCCCTGCCCAAGCCCTGGCCCGCGACGCCGCCGAATACGCCAAGCTCTTCGCCGTCTCCCAGGCCGAAGCCGAGCACCGCCTCACCGCGCTCGACGCCAGCGTCCCGATCACCGACGAAATTGAGGCCAGATATCGCGACCGTATCGCCGGCATCTCGATCCAGCACCGTCCCGACTTCCGCATCAATGTTTATCTGACCGGCAGTGACGCCGTCCCCGACGAGACGCTGCGGCTCGGCGGGATGACCGTCCCCGTCACCTTCCGCATCGGCGCTCGCGCCTCGCGCGATCGGGTGATCTGGGCAGTGACCTGGCACCAGGCGCAGATCCGCGCGATGTTCACTCGCCCGCCGGCAATGGGTCTCGACCCGCGGACCGGCGAATTGGTCGTGCTGATCACCAGCGGCGAGGCCAAGAGGGGCGTCGAGCAATGGCGCAAGAAGGTGGAGGCGGTCGCCAGCGTGCCGGTCAGCATCCGCGTGGTCGACCAGGTCGACGTCAATCTGGGTGCGCCGGTTGGCGGCGCGCGGCTGGAAGGCACCAGTCCGGACGACGGCAAGCGCTATCTGTGCACCAGCGGCTTCGTCGTTACCGACGGAACGCGCTACGGTGTCGCCACCGCGGCGCATTGCCTCGACCAGATGAGCTTCGTCGCGCCCGACCATAAAGAAGTGCCGCTCGATTTCGTCGGCCAATGGGGCTGGGGGTATCACGACGTCCAGATCGGCACCGTGCCCGAGCCGCTTGCCGGGTTGTTCTACGCCGACACCGCCAAGACGATCGAGCGCCCGGTGACGGGATCCCGCACCCGCGACCAGACCCGCGCGGGCGACTTCGTGTGCCATCGCGGCGAGCGCACCGGATACAGTTGTGCGGTGGTCGAGCTGACCGATTTCGCGCCGGCGGGCGATCTGTGCGGCGGCGCGTGCCTGCCGACCTGGGTCACCGTGTCGGGCCCGACCTGCAAGGGCGGCGACAGCGGATCGCCGGTGTTTTCGGGAACGACCGCGCTCGGCATCCTGAAGGGCGCGACCTATCGCCCCGACGGCAGCTGTGCCTTCTATTTCTACATGTCCGTCGATTACCTACCCCAGCCCTGGTCGCTGGTTTTGGGCACCGTATCGGCACTGCCCGGCGTTCAACCGCCCTTACCCCCTGTCGCGCCGCCGGAGATTGGTGCAAGGGGACAGCCATGACCGCGATAGGGATTCTGGGGAGCGAGGGCCGGATGGGCCGCGCGATTGCCGCGATCGCCGCCGATTTCGGCGCGACCGTGGCGGGTGGCGTCGACGCCGGTGGCGATCCGCTGACGCTGGCCAAGGGTGCCGATGTGCTGGTCGATTTCACCGCACCATCGGCGCTCGAAGCGAACCTGGCCGCGGCGTGCGAGGCGGGGACGCCGATCGTCGTCGGGACCACTGGCCTTGGTCAGGCGCATCACGACCTGATCGACAATGCCGCGGCGCGGATCGCTGTGCTGCAGACCAGCACGACCTCGCTCGGCATCACCTTGCTTGCACGGTTGGTTGCCGACGCCGCCGCTCGGCTCGGCCCCGATTGGGATATCGAGATCGTCGAGGCGCATCACCGCCACAAGATCGACGCGCCCTCCGGCACCGCGCTGCTGCTCGGGGATGCCGCCGCCGAAGGACGCGGCGCCACGCTGACCGACCTCAAGGTCGTCGACCGCGCCGGGCTGACCGGCGCGCGCAGCGAGGGGACGATCGGCTTTGCCTCGATCCGCGGCGGATCGATCGCGGGCGACCATCAGGTAATCTTCGCCGGACCGGGCGAGCGGCTCGAACTCATCCATCGCGCCGAAAGCCGCGAGATGTTCGCGCGCGGCGCGGTCCGCGCGGCCTTGTGGCTCGCCGACCAGCCCGCCGGCCGCTACGCGATGACCGAAGTTCTGGGGCTCTGACGCGCGCCATGAACAAGCAACAGGTGGTCGAGTTCTTCAGCCGCCTCGCCGCCGACAATCCGCATCCCGAAACCGAGCTCGAATCGGGCAATCCCTATCAATTGCTCGTCGCGGTCGTGCTGTCGGCGCAAGCGACCGATGTCGGGGTCAACAAGGCGACGCGCAAGCTGTTCCAGGAGGTCCATACGCCCGCGCAGATGGTCGCGCTCGGCGAGGGCAAGCTCAAGGAACACATCAAGACGATCGGGCTGTTCAACACCAAGGCGAAGAACGTCATCGCCTTGTCCGAGCAGTTGATCGCCGATCATAATGGCGAGGTTCCCGACGATCGCGACGAACTCGAGAAGCTGCCCGGGGTCGGGCGCAAGACCGCCAATGTCGTGATGAACGTGGCGTTCGGCGCGGAGACCTTCGCGGTCGACACCCACATCTTCCGCGTCGGCAACCGCACTGGCCTCGCGCGCGGCAAGACCCCGCTGGCGGTCGAGCTCAAGCTGGAAAAGGCCGTGCCGCAGCCGTTCCGGCTGCATGCTCATCACTGGTTAATCCTGCACGGCCGATATGTCTGCAAGGCGCGCACGCCCGAATGCTGGCGATGCGTCGTTGCCGATCTTTGTGCGTTCAAGCCCAAGACGCCGGCGCCCAAATCGCGCCCGGCCTGACACTGGAGTAGAAGCAAATGCGCCCGCTGCTGTTCGCCCTCGCCGCCGCCGCGATCGTCGCGCCGCTGAGCGCGAAGGACAAGGAAGTCCCGCCCGCGACCCCCACCGGTCCCGCGGTCGATTGCGTCAATCTGAGCCAGGTGCGCGAGACGCATGTGCGCAGCGACAGCGTGATCGATTTCGAGATGAACAACCGCAAGATCCTGCGCAACACCTTGCCCAATTCGTGCCCAAGCCTCGGCTTCGAGGAGCGGTTCGCTTATTCGGTGTCGACCAACCAATTATGCTCGGTCGATACGATCACCGTGCTGCAATCGGGCGGCGCCGGCCCCGGCCCGCGCTGCGGCCTGGGCAAGTTCCAGCCGGTCACGATCACGAAATAGGCGCGAAATAGAATCGCTGGCGCGCGCGGCGATGCTTTGCTAGGCGCACCCGGCTCGCACCCGTAGCTCAGCTGGATAGAGCGCTGCCCTCCGAAGGCAGAGGCCACAGGTTCGAATCCTGTCGGGTGCGCCATTATATCAACGCTTATCGTCTGCTGGCCGACAACCGCGGAATGGGAATATGCCGCGCGCGGCGGCCTGGACGGCGCCGAATTCGCCTGGGGTGACGAACTGGCGCCCGAGGGAAGGATGCTCGCCAATTACTGGCAAAACGCCTGTCCCTTCGCCAACCAGTTGCTCGATAGATGGGAGCGCACCTCGTCGGTCGGCACCTACCCGCCCAACGGTTACGGCCTGTTCGACATGATCGGCAATGTCTGGGAGTGGACCGCGGACTGGTGGTCACTTCCCGACGATCGAGAAGAAGAAGCGCGGCAGTGCCTGCAGCGTACCGGCCAATCCACGTGGCGGCCGCAAGCGCGACAGCCGCGATCCCGTCACGCCGGATGTGCGGATCGGACGCAAGGTGCTGAAGAGCGGATCGTATCTCTGCGCCGCCAATTACTGCCAGCGCTATCGCCCGGCAGCACGGCACGCCCAGGCGATCGACTCCTCCACTAGCCATATCGGCTTTCGATGCGCGCTTCGCGCGAGGCGGCCGGAACGAATGGATGCGTCCCACCGCAGCGGGCAGCTTTAAGGCCGCGCGTCGATCGCTTTCGTCGCAGCGACCTGCGACCTAGTCATTCCGGGCGGCGCGACGGCCTCACCGACGATGATCAGCGTCGGGCGATCGTCGGCGATCGTCGCGACCGCGAACGGCAGCAGGTCGAGCCGGGTCTGCAGCCGCGTCTCGCCCGGCAGGCTGATATCGCACGCCACGATCACGGGCGTCGCCGCGGCAAGCCCGGCCGCGATCAGATTCCGGCTGATGTCGGCCGCGGCACCGCGTCCCATGTAGAAGGCGATCGTCGCTTGCGGATCGGCCAATCGGCGCCAATCGAGGTCGAGCGGGTGGCCGGGCGCGGCGTGCGCGGTGACGAATTCGACGCGGCGCGCATGACCGCGCAGCGACAGCGAGAGCCCCGCCGATGCCGCGGCGGCGCTTGCCGCAGTGATGCCGGGGCATATCCGAACGACGATCCCCTCGGCGGATAGGGCGGCCATTTCCTCTGCGGATCGGGCGAACAGTGTCGGGTCGCCTCCCTTGAGGCGGACGACGCGCTCGCCGTCGCTGGCCGCCTCGATCAACAAGCGGTTGATCGCTCCCTGGTCGCGCGAATGGCGTCCGGACCTTTTGCCGACCGATACCAGCCGGACATGGTCGGGAATGAGGTCGAGCACGCCGGGTCCGACCAGGGCGTCGTGGAACACCACCGAGGCGCGGCGCAACAGTGCCTCGGCCTTGCGCGTCAGCAGATCGGGGTCTCCTGGACCGGCGCCGACCAGCCAGACGCTGCCCGGCGGAAAATCATCGACCGACATTAACACTCTCCCGATTGGCGTGATCGGCGATCAAGCCGGCGATCGCCGGGCGGCACGATCCGCAATTGGTGCCCGCGCGCAGCGCCGCGCCGACGGCGGCGACGTCCGCCAGGCCATCCGCGCGGATCGCATCGGTGATCGCGCGCGCACCGATATCGAAACAGACGCAGACGATCGGGCCGCGATCGACGCTCGGTCCCGGCGCGCGGCCGGCGAGCAGGGTCGGAGCGACCGCTGGCGCCGCCAATTGCGCGATCAGCCAGTCTCGCGACGGCAGCACGCCCTCCGACGTGACGAACAACAACGCCGCCAGCTGCCCATCGCGGATAATTGCGATGCGGCGCGATCCTTTGGCTGGATCGACGGCTTCGATACGGTCGCCCTGCGGCAGGAGGCGCTCGATCGCCGCGGCGTCGCCATCGCCGGCCAATTCCCACAGCGTCCCTTGAGGCACCGCGACGCGGGTCGCCCACAGACAATCGGGCATCGCGCCCGGCTCGCCGCGCATCAGCAGGAAGCCGCGCCATTCGGTCGCCACCGCCGCGATCGCCGCCGGCGTCGTCTTGAAACCGGGCTGACCCGAGTGCGGATCGACCAGCGGGCGCGGCAACAGCCCGGTCCGTCCGCCGGTCGATCCGCGATCGGTCCAATGGATCGGGACGAACAATTCGCCCGGCCGCTGCGCGTCCGTCACGGCAGCGCGATAAAGGCTCTCGCCGCGCGGCGTCGACACTCGGGCCAGCGCGCCGTCGGCGATATCCAACCGCGCGGCGTCGTTGGGATGGATCTCGACCAACGGCTCCTCGCGATGGCGCGCCAGCCTGGGGGCGAGCCCGGTGCGCGTCATCGTGTGCCATTGATCACGATACCGCCCGGTATTGAGCGTCATCGGCCAGCGTTGGAGCGGCCGCTCGCCGGCACGCTGGGTGACGGTGACCAGCCGCGCTCGCCCGTCCGGTGTCGGATAGACGCCATCGGCAAAGGCATCGTCGCCCCAGCGGAACGGCTCCATCGTCTCATAATCGCTATTGCCGGGCGTCGCGCGGTCGAGACGGAAGCGGCGCGCGCCGTCATTCTGATAGGCGCTCAGCCGGACATGCTCGCGCCACACGTCCACCGGACGGTCAAAAGCGAAGGCCGACCGCCAGCCCATGCGGCGGCCGACTTCCTTGATGATCCACCAATCGGGCCGCGCCTCGCCCGGGGGCGCGAAGATCGGGCGCTGACGGCTGACGCAGCGTTCCGAATTGGTCACCGTCCCGTCTTTCTCGCCCCAGGCCGTCGCCGGTAGCCGGACGTGCGCGAAGCGGCTGGTGTCAGTGTCGGCGATCACGTCGGACACCACAACGAACGGACAGGCGGCCAGCGCCTCGCGCACCTGGCCGGCATCGGGCATCGAGACGGCGGGGTTGGTCGCCATGATCCAGATTGCCTTGATCCGCCCCTCGCCGACGCCGCGGAACAGGTCGACGGCCTTCAGTCCCGGCTTGGTCGCCATGTTCGGCGCGGCCCAGAACCGCCCGACCCGCGCCACATTGTCGGGTGCGAAGTCCATATGCGCCGCCAGGGTCGAGGCGAGCCCGCCGACTTCGCGCCCGCCCATCGCATTGGGCTGGCCGGTGATCGAGAACGGTGCCGCGCCGGGCGTGCCGATCCGGCCGGTCGCGAGGTGAAGGTTGGTGATCGCGTTGACCTGATCGGTGCCGCTGACCGACTGGTTGATGCCCTGGCTGAACATCGTCACCGTGCGCGGATTGGCGGCGAACAGGTCGTAGAAACGTCTGAGGTCGGCGGGTTGGACGTCGCACGTCCGCGCCGTCGACCACAGATCGTTCCCCTCTCCAAGCTTGTCCCAGAAATCGCCGGGAACATTGACGTGCCCCGCGAGATAGTCGTGATCGATCAGCCCCGCGTCGCGGCACCAGGCGAGCAACCCGTTCATCAGCGCGACGTCGCTGCCCGGCCGGATCGCCAGGTGCAGATCGGCTTCGGCCGCGGTTTCGGTGCGGCGCGGATCGATCACCACCAGCTTCGCGCCGCGCGCGGCCCGCGCAGCCATGATCCGCTGGTAGACGATCGGATGGCACCAGGCGGTGTTCGACCCGACCAATACGATCAGGTCGGCGGCGTCGAGATCGGCATAGCTTGCCGGCACCACATCCTCGCCGAACGCGCGGATATGGCCGGCGACCGCGCTCGACATGCACAGCCGCGAATTGGTGTCGATATTCCCCGAGCCGATGAACCCCTTCATCAGCTTGTTGGCGACGTAATAATCCTCGGTCAGCAATTGGCCGGAGACGTAGAAGGCGACGCTGTTCGGCCCGTGCCGCGCGACCGTGTCGCGAAAGCGCCGCGCGACCAGGTCGAGCGCGCGATCCCAGCCGACGCGCTTGGTCCCGATCATCGGATGAAGCAGCCGCCCTTCCAACCCAACCGTCTCGCCGAGATGCGTGCCCTTCGAGCACAGCCGCCCGGCGTTGGCGGGATGATCGGGATCGCCGGCGATCTCCACGCTGCGCTCGCCGGTCCGCCGCGCGACAATGCCGCACCCGACCCCACAATAGGCGCAGGTGGTGCGGATCATTCAGCCCCTCCCCTTCAGGGGAGGGGTAGGGGTGGGGCAGTCACGGGCGACGTGCTCTGCGAGGCATCCCCCACCCCCAACCCCTCCCCTGAAGGGGAGGGGCTTTTTGTGGCAAATTACCTTCACGCCGCAGCCTTCAGCGTCGACGTGCGGCACAGCAGCACGCGGCCGGCATCGACCTTGACCGGGATGGTGGGCGCGCAGCCTTTGTCCTCGCCCTGCGCCTCGCCGGTCGCCAGCGCGATCCGCCAATTGTGCAGCGGGCAGGCGACGCTGTGGCCATGGACGATGCCCTGGCTGAGCGGGCCGCCCTTGTGCGGGCAGCGATTGGCGAGCGCGAAGACGCGATTGTCGGCCGTGCGGAACACCGCGACTTCCTCGCCGCCGGAGACGGTGACGGTGCGGCTGCCGCGCACCGGAATTTGGTCCAGCCAGCCGATATCGAGCCAATCGCCGATCATTCCGCGACCTCCAATGCCAAGGGTTGAAAATGCGCCATATGCGCATGCTGTTCGCGCGCGGCGCCCGAGGCACGTTCGGCCCAAGGATCGTCCTGGCTGAATTTCTGCGAATACCAGAAGCGTTCGGCGAGCGCGTCGCGGCCGGCGGCGTCCTCGACGACGCGATCCTTGATATGTTGCAGCCCGACGCGCTCGATCCACGGCGCGGTGCGTTCGAGATAACGCGCTTCCTCGCGGTACAGCTGGACGAAGGCGGCGGCGACATGGATCGCCTCTTCCTCGCTCGCGACCTTCGTCAACAAATCGGTCGCGCGGACATGGATGCCGCCATTGCCGCCGACATGAAGCTCGTAGCCCGAATCGACGCAGACCACGCCGAAATCCTTGATCGTCGCCTCGGCGCAGTTCCGCGGACAGCCGGAGACCGCCATCTTGAACTTGTGCGGCATCCAGCTGCCCCAGAAGCCGCGCTCGAGCTTGACGCCCAGGCCGGTCGAATCCTGCGTGCCAAAGCGGCACCATTCGGATCCGACGCAGGTCTTCACCGTGCGCAGCGCCTTGCCGTACGCATGGCCCGAGACCATGCCGGCGGCGTTGAGGTCGGCCCAGACCGCGGGCAGATCCTCTTTCTTGATCCCGAAAATGTCGAGCCGCTGGCCGCCGGTCACCTTGACCATCGGCGCGTCATATTTCTCGACCACGTCGGCGATCGCGCGCAGTTCCTGTGGGCTGGTAATGCCGCCCCACATCCGCGGAACGACCGAATAGGTGCCGTCCTTCTGGATGTTGGCGTGGAGGCGTTCGTTGACGAAACGACTCTGCTGGTCGTCCTCATACTCGCCGGGCAGCGCGCAGAGCAGATAGTAATTGAGCGCGGGCCGGCAGCTCGAACAACCGTCGGGGGTCGACCAGTGGAGCCGGTGCATCACTTCGGGAATCGAGCGCATGCCTTGCGCGACGATCTCGCGCCGGACGTCGTCATGGCCGAAGCTGGTGCATTTGCACATCGTCTTCGGGCCGGCCTCGACATCCTCGCCAAGAGTCAGTGCGAGCAGGGTCTCCACCAGCCCGGTACACGATCCGCAACTCGCGCTTGCCTTGCAGCCCGAGCGTACCGCATCGAGGCTGTGCGCGCCCTTGGCGATACAGGAGACGACCTGACCCTTGTTGACGCCGTTGCAGCCGCAAATCTCCGCTCCGTCGGAGAGCGCCGCAACGGCCGCCTTAGGGTCCGCCTGCCCCCCTCCCGAGGCGAAGGCCTGGCCGAAGATCAGCAAGTCACGCGTGGCCGAGATGTCCTCGCCGCGCCGCATCAGGTCGAAATACCAGCCGCCATCGGCGGTATCGCCATAGAGCACTGCGCCGACGACGCGGTCGTCCTTGAGCACGACGCGTTTGTAGACGCCGCGGCTGGCGTCGCGCAGCACGATATCCTCGCATCCTTCGCCGCCGGCGAAATCGCCTGCCGAGAATACGTCGAGCCCGGCCACCTTGAGCTTGGTCGAAGTGACGCTCGCGCGATAGCCGCTGGGTCGCTCGACCAGTCCGTCGGCCAGCGCGCGGCACATGTCCCAGAGTGGCGCCACCAGCCCATAGACCTGGCCGTCATGCTCGACGCATTCGCCGACCGCGAGCACGTCCGGGTCGCTGGTGACCATATGGTCGTCGACCTGGATGCCACGGCCGACCGCCAGGCCCGCCTCACGCGCCAGCGCGACCGAGGGACGGATGCCGACCGCCATTACCACCAGGTCGGCCGGGATGTCGCGCCCGTCCTTGAGCCGCACCGCTTCGACCTTGCCGTCGCCCAGGATCTCGGCGGTGTCGGCGCCGGTCAGCACGGTCTGGCCGCGCGCTTCGAGCGCGGACTTGAGCAACCAGGCCGCCGCTTCGTCGAGCTGGCGTTCCATCAGGGTCGGCATGAGATGAAGGACGGTGACCTGCATCCCCCGCAGCGACAGGCCGTGCGCCGCCTCCAGGCCGAGCAGGCCGCCGCCGATCACCACCGCGCTGCCACCACGATCGGCCGCCGCCAGCATATGATCGACGTCATCCATGTCGCGGAAACTGATCACGCCGGACAGCTCCCTACCCGGCACCGGGATGATGAACGGGTCGGAGCCGGTCGCGATCAGCAATTTGTCGTAGCGCGTCGACCGGCCCGATCGCGACGTCACTGTCTTGGTGGCGCGATCGATCGCCGCGACCGGATCGCCGGCGACCAACTCGATCCCGTTATCGGCGTACCAGGCGGCGTCGTTGATCACGATGTCGTCAAACGTTTTCTCGCCCGCCAGTACCGGCGACAGCATGATGCGGTTGTAGTTCACCCGCGGCTCGGCGCCGAAGATCGTCACCCGATAGCGCCCGGCGTCGCGCGCGATCAGTTCCTCGACAGCGCGGCATCCGGCCATGCCGTTGCCGATGACGACGAGATGGGGAAGGCCCGGCGCCGCGTCGGACGGGGTATCCGGCACGGGGTCGGGATCGGACGCGGAAACAAGGAAATCCATCACAAGCTCCAATCGAGCTGCAGCCAGAATTTGCGGGTGTCGGTGGCGAAGCCGTCCGCCTGGTAATCGGCATAGCGGGCCGAAAGGCTGGTCTTGCCGAGCTTGGCGCTGGCGAGCAGGTCGATCTCGTCGCCATAAAGGCGGGTCTGGCGATCGCTGGCGAAGCGGTGATAGACCGCCTGCAGCGTCAATGCCTTGAACGGCCCCGCCTGCTTCCAACCATAGCCGAGATTGCCATAGAGATCGCGGACGCCGTCTGGCGGCGTCGTCAGGAATTTGTCGGCCCAGCCCTGGAACTTGAAGCCGGTCGCGATCGGCGTCTCGAACGCGGCAAGCGCAACGCCCTTGTCGGCGCCGAGCACTTCATACCCTGCACCGAGCTTGAGCGCGTGCAGGTCGATCCCCGCGTCGATCAGATAATAATCGGCACGATAGCGATTGGGATTGCGGTCGTAATCGGACTGCGTCGCGTAGCTCAACTGGTAGGTCAGCTTGACCGCCTTGGCCAAAGCCCGGGCGCCCGCCAGCCGCGCGCCATAGGTCTGGCTCGATAGGCGGAATCCCTGCACCGCAGCTTCATCCTGATCGACCAGATAGGCGAAGCCGGTGATCGTCCCGACCGGGCTGGCATAGGATAAATTGCCCAGCACATTGTTGCCGCCGATCGAGCGCGCCCGCGCGCCGACGCCGTCGATTCCCCAGACGGTGTTCACGCGCCAGGCATAGGTCAGGTCCGCCTTCAGCCCTTTCACGCCGGTCCATTCGACTCGTGCGGCATCGAAGGTCTGGCCGTTCTGGCGAAACGGCACCGCACCGACAAAGCGTTCGTCGTCGAGCGCGATCCGTTGGCGGCCGACGGTCAGGGCCAGGGCCTTGGTGCGGTATTGGAGTTGCGCGCGGTACAGCGCGATATTCTGCGGGTCGGCGATCAGCGGGCGCGTGGCCGCGCCATGCAGTCCGTCATAATAGTCGCCGGTCAGCGCCAGAGTGCCCTGCATTTCGACGATCGCGGAAAGCGGTCCGCTGCTCGCCTGCACCCCGCTGCGGATGCGGATCGTCGTCGCCTCCGCATCGTTGGGCAGACCCGCTTGATCGACATTCTCATAGCGCAACCGCGCCTCGATCAGCGGCTTCAATGTGATGTCCTGCGCCATGGCGGGACTTGCCGCCAGCACGCTTCCAAGCATCAACCAGGCAGGTCTCATCGCGTATCTCCCCTGCTTTCGTTCAGATCCGGACGCCCGCCGCCGCGCCCCAGCGCCGGCGCCAGGAATGCTTGACGATCAACAGACCGAGCCCGGCGATCACCGCGAGACCCGCGAAGATCAGAAAACCGGGCGCGAAACTGCCGGTCAGCTGCTTGGCGATGCCGAGCGAGGAGGCGAGGTAGAAACCACCAACGCCGCCGGCCATGCCGACCAGCCCGGTCATCACGCCGATCTCCGCGGCGAAACGCTGCGGCACGAGCTGGAACACCGACCCGTTGCCGATCCCCAGCGCCAGCATCGCCAGCACGAACATCGCCATCGCGGTGACCAGGGTCGGCGCCATGCTGACCGCCACCAGCGCCAGCGCGGCGGCGGCGAACACGCCGGTCAGCGCCTTCACGCCGCCGACCCGGTCGGCGATCGCGCCGCCGAGAGGACGAACGAGCGAGCCGGCGAACACGCAGGCGGCGGTGCAATAGCCGGCCGCCACCGGCGTCAGTCCGAAGCGATCGGTGAAATAGATCGGCAGCGAGGCGGCGAGCCCGACGAAGCCGCCAAAGGTCACCGCATAGAAGCCCATCAGCCACCAGGCGTCGCCCGACTTGAGCGGATGGAGATATTCGGTGAGCGACTTGGCCGCGGGCCGGTTGGGCGCATCGCGCGCCATCAGCTGATAGGCGATCAGCACGAGCACCAGCGGAATGCAAGCCAGGCCGAGCACGGCGTTCCAGCCGAATGCCTTGGCCAGCAACGGCGCGAACAAGGCGGCGAGCACGGTGCCCGAATTACCCATGCCGGCAAGCCCCATCGCCTTGCCCTGATGCTGGGGCGGGTACCAGCGGCTCGCCAGCGGCAGCGCGATCGCGAAGCTGGCGCCGGCAAAACCGAGGATGACGCCGAGCGCCAGGGTGCCGGCAAAACTGGTCACGCCGGCGAACCAGGCGGTCAGCAGTCCGGCGATGACGATGATCTGGCTGATCGTGCCCGAGCGCTTGGGACCGATACGGTCGACGAGCAGGCCGTTGACCACGCGCAGCACCGCGCCGGCAAGCGTCGGGGTCGCCACCATCAGGCCCTTTTCGGCCGGTGTCAGCGCCAACGTCTTGGCGATTTCCGGAGCGAGCGGCCCCAGCAATACCCAGACCATGAAGGCGAGGTCGAAATAAAGGAAGGCGGCGATCAGCGTCGGGATATGCCCGCTCGACCAAAAGCCGTCCTGCTGCCTGCCTTGTTCCCTGTTCCAGAATGTGGTCGCCATGCGGATCCCCTTCGCGTGCGATGGACAAGAAAAAAGCCGCCCCGACGGCAGCCAATAGTGGCGCGTCGGGGCGGCTTCGTTGCCTTGGCGGATCGTCGGACCCGCCCCGCAATCACCCCCGTCGGTGGAGGTCATCGCGGTTATTTCGTGCCGAGCGTCATTGCCCTGCGAGCGGGATGATGCGTGATTCGCCCGCCGGGCGCAAGCTTATTTCGCACTTGCAGCAAAAAATCAGGGGAGCGACGCCAGATAGGCCTCCGCATCGTCGGGATCGAACGCATGGCCATCGAAGAAGCGGTCGGCGCCGAGCATCAGCCGCCCCTGCACCGATCCCACGCCGAGCGGATCGCCGATCGCGCCTTCCAGTTTCGAGCTCGCGCCCGGCAGGATCGCGGCCGACCCGGCCAATGCGGCGCGATACAGGTCCGGCCTGAACACGCCTTCGGCGCGGGCGGCTTCCTCAGACGAGAAAGGCGTGCCGTCCCAGCGCGTCATTTGCGAATAAAGCCACGCCGCCTGGCTGCGCCACGGAAAGTTCGCCGCCTCCCGAAACTGGAACATGAAATCGGGAATGTGGAGCGGGGTTGCGCCTTGCGACAAGCGGACCCGATCGGTGATGGCGCGCAGGATCGTCTCCTCCGGCGCCGCCAAATAAGCGGGCTGCGCCAGGATTCGCGCATTCTCCTCCGCCGCGTCGGGCTCGACGAAATGCGCCGCGGCATCGTGCAGCGCACGGATCAGCCGTTCGACCAATTCGGGCGACCCGTTTACGGTCTCGCGTCGCATCGCGAGCACTTTCTCGACGCCGCGCCGCCAGATCTGCGCCGTCACCAGCGCGATTCGCCCGACGCCGCGATCGACCGCCACGCTATTCCACGGCTCGCCGACGCAGATGCCGTCGACTTCTCCCGCGGCAAGCGCGTCCGCGGCGAACGGCGGGCTGATCGTGACGATCTCGACATCCATGTCGGGCCGGATGCCAACCGCGGCCAGCCAGTAGCGCAGCATGTAATTGTGGCTCGAATAGCGGTGGACGACACCGAAGCGGAGCGGGCGCCCCGCTTGCGCGCGCGCCAGTGCGACCTGGCGGAGGCGTTCCCCAACTGTCCGCGGATCGCCGAGCCGGCCACTCTCCAACGTTTCCGCCGCCAAGGGAATCGAGAAGGTGATCGCGTTGCCATTGAGGCCGAGCGCAAACGGCACGTCGATCTCGACTGCCGGGCGGCCGCGGCCAAGCGCGGTGGCGATGGCCAATGGCGCGATCATATGCGCGGCGTCGGTATGGCCGTACAGCAGGCGGTCGCGCACCGTCGCCCAGCTGAGATCGCGGACCAAGTCGATCTCGAGTCCGTGCGCGGCGGCGAATCCCCGCTCGCGCGCCAGGATCGGCAACGCGGCGTCGACCAGCGGCAGGAAGCCGATCCGGATGCGGTCGAGCGTCAAATATCGTCCCCCATCAATGCCGCGCTGGTGATGATCGCTTCCGCCACGTCGGCGATGCGGCGGTTGGATTGCATCGCGTGGCTGCGCAGCAAGGCGTACGCGGCAGGCTCATCGATCGCACGGCGGCGCATCAATATCGCCTTCGCCTTGTCGATCGCGGCGCGGTCGGCCAGCGCGTTGCGCGCTTCGTGGAGCTCGGCCTGGAGCCGCGAAAAGGCGTTGAAACGCCGTACCGCGAGATCGACGATCGGCATGATCCGCTGTTTCGACAGGCCGTCGATGATATAGGCCGAGACGCCGGCGTCGATCGCCGCGGCGGTACTCTCCGGATTGCTCTGGTCGACGAACATCGCGATCGGTTTCGCCAATGCGCGCGACACCGCGAAATATTCCTCCAGCACGTCGCGGCTGGGGTTTTCGAGGTTGATCAGCACGACTTCGGGGTTGGCTGCCTCGATTTGCGCGACGAGCGCGTTCGCATTGTCGATCAGGACGAGGTCGTCGAGTCCCGCCTCGCGCAGACCTTCGGAAATGATCGCGGCACGGGTCGTGCTGGTGTCGATGATCGCGATCCGCATCCGACAAGCATATGCTGCGCTGCAGCGGCGCGCCAGAGCTACCTATTATTGAGGATCGACCGGACGACGATCCTGCCCTCGATTTCCTCCCTTTGCGGAGGAAAGGACGGATTTAATCCTTCAACGACCTGAGCTTGCGGTCGAGCACCAGCTCTTCGAACAGCCTTACATAGCGTTCGATCGAATCGTGCCCGCGTTCGGGCACCGGGTCGGGGCGCGGGCGGCCAGGCGCGAGCCAATGGTCGAACGCGGAGACCAAGGCGAGGGGATCGTCGGTCGGCACGACGCTGCCGAGACGCGGATGCGCGACGATCTCGCGGATCGCCACGCTCGAGTCGGTCGCGACCACCGGCGTGCCGAGTGCCAGCGCTTCCTGCAACACGCCGGGCACGCCTTCGAAGTCCGACGTCAGCACCAAAGCGCGCGCCTGGGCCAAAGCGGGGCGCGGATTGGTCGAATAGCCGGGCAGATGGACGCGCGCGCGCAGGCCCAATGCGTCGATCTGGTTCTCCAGCTCGCCGCGCACTTCTCCCTCGCCGACGATCATCAGCTTGACGTCACGGCGCTCGACCCGCGCCAGCGCGGAGATCGCGCGGTCCCAGCGCTTTTGCGGCGTCAGCCGGCCGATCCCGATCAGATAATCACTGCCCGGCAGCGGCGGGGTCGGTGCCCCGATCGGCTCGGGGCTGGGCGGATTGGCGATCACGCTGACACGATCGGCGCCGATTCCGGTCATCCGCACCGTCTCCTCGGCCATCGCCGGGCTCATCGCGATCAGATGGTCGATGAAACTGGGATAAGACCGCAGGAACGCGCGGTAGCCCTGCGCCACCGGAAAATGCTGGTCCTCGCGGTCGAGCCGGTTGGACACCTTGCCCACTACCGGCGGGCAATCGCGGCCGAGACGGAGCTTAAGCCACGCTACAGCGCTCGAATAGTGATTGCCGGGGCAGAAAACGATATCGGGCGCCGCGCTCTTCACTGCCTGGGGAAGCGCCCGGATCATGCCGAGATGCGTCGTGCCGAGCTCGATCAGCCGCACGCCATCGGGGATTTCGGCCGCCAGCGGTCCCTGTGCCGAACTCAGCACCAAGGTGACCTGCTGCCCCATTTCGACCCAGCCGCGGATCATCCGCAACATCGCGCGTTCGACCCCGCCGCCTTGAAGGCTGTGAGCGAAAGTCAGGATTCTTACGGGTGCGTAAGGACTGAGCATGGATTGGCGCGCTAACGTCGATTTGTGTCAAAAGTTTCTCGAAGGCGAAATAATTAGGGCAAAACCGACTTATTTGCCGCCGAAAGGATGCTGCACCGCAACATAGAGCTTGTCATTCGCCCTTTCCACCCCCAAATCGCGCGGCGCTTGCGGCAACCGGCTTGTCGCGGGCTGATTGTCGTGTTCGTCCATTGCCGCTAAGCGGCCATTATTTCCGGGCACGTCCGATTGGATATTGAGCTGCCGCATTGGATGAACAGATTTTGGAGCGTCGATGAATAGCGGCTTTGTCGGGGCATCCAGCAATCCTGCCGCCGGTCTGGCGCCCAAGATTGTCGATGCGGCCGAGGATCTCGCCGGGCTCGAACCCGTCAGGAGCCTGAAAAGCCGTTGGCCGATGATCATTGCCGGCGTGCTGAGCCTCGCAATGATCGCGGGGCTGGCGAAGCAATTGCTCGGCTCGGGCCTGGCCGGGTTCAGCCATGCCGCGCCGGACAACTGGCTCTACTACGTCGCCTTCGCGCTGCTCTACATCTCACCGCCCACCGGTGATTACATCATCTTCCGCCGGCTGTGGAAAATCCCGTTCGAGGGGTTCGGCGCGCTGATCAAGAAGCGCATCGCGAACGAGGCGGTGGTCGGCTATTCGGGCGACGCCTATTTCTATGCCTGGGCGCGGCAACGCGCGGCGATGGTCGCGGCCCCGTTCGGGGCGGTCAAGGACGTCTCGATCCTGTCGGCGATCTCGGGCAACATGATGACCTTGGTCATGACCGCGCTGGCGCTGCCGTTCGCGCTCGAAGTGCTGCCGCCACGTTATTATACCGGCCTGGCCATCGGCATTCCCGTCGTCATCGCGATGTGTCTGCCGTTCCTGATCTTCTCCCGCAAGGTGTTCTCGCTCGACCGCAAGACGCTTTGGTGGATTTTCTGGATTCATGCCGGGCGCCTGACGGTCGGCTGCGTGCTGATCGCTTTCGCCTGGCATTTCGGGCTGCCCAATGTCGGCATCGGCGCCTGGCTGATCCTGTCCGCCGTGCGCATGCTGGTGTCGCGCTTGCCGTTCGTGAACAAGGACCTGGTCTTCGCGACGATGACCAGCGCGATCCTCGTGCACAGCAACAGCAACGCGACCAATGTCGATCTCGCCAATTTGATCGCCTTCACCACCGCGCTGACGCTCGTGGTCCATGTCGCCTTCGCCGCGTTCTTCGCGGTCCAGGCGCTGATCAAGCGACAGATCTAGGCCGCGCGCGATGCTGGTCGTCGACGTCAACGAATTCTACTCGCCGACCGGTGGCGGCGTGCGGACCTATATCGACCGCAAGATGTCGATCATGGCCGATATGGGCCACGAACTGGTCTGCATCGCCTGCGGCAAGGAAGACCGGGTCGAGGAACGCGCCGGCGGCGGCAAGATCATTTATATCAAGTCGCCGGGCCTGCCGTTCGACAAGAATTACGGTCTGTTCTCGCGTGCCGAGCCGATCTGGCGCTGGCTCGACCAATTGCAGCCCGATGTCGTCGAGACCTCGTCGCCGTGGCGTCCGGCCTGGATCGTCGGCAAGTGGCAGGGGAGCGCGCTCAAGTCGTTCTTCATGCACAACGACAATATCGCGGCCTATCCGATGCGTTGGCTCGAGGGGCTGGCCCCGCCCGAGCAGATCGAGGAGGCCTGCGCCATCTATGCGCGGTACATGAACCGCTTTCTCACGCTCTACGACACCGTCGTCACCAATGGCCCAGCGCTCCAGAAACGGCTGACGCGGCGCGGCGTCCGGATCGACGCCGCGATGACGCTGGGCATCGAGCGCAGCCATTTCTCACCCGGCTTGCGCGACGAACGGTTGCGCGCGGCGATGCTGCGCCAAATCGACTTGCCGCCCGAAGGTCATCTGCTGATCGGGATCGGCCGCCATCATGGCGAGAAGCGCTGGCCGCTGGTGATCGACGCGGTGCGCATGGCGGGCGACAAATTGCCGGTCGGCCTGATGCTGCTCGGCACCGGCCCCGAGAGCAAGCGGCTCGAGGCGCGGATCGACGGCAACCCGCATATTCGGCTGTTCCGCCCGGTCTATGAACGCAACGAGCTGGCGCGGATCATGGCGAGCGCCGACGCGCTGATTCATGGCTCCGAGGCCGAGCCGTTCGGGCTGGTGCCATCCGAGGCAATGGCGTCGGGCCTGCCGCTGATCGTCCCCGATACGGGCGGCTGCGCCGAGGTCGCCGATCCACTGACCAGCGAAACCTATCGGGCGCGCGACACCGCTGCAGCCGCGGCGGCGATCCAGCGTCTGTTCGCGCGCGAACCCGCGATCCTGCGCAAGGCGGCGATCGTCGCCGCCGGGCGAGTCCGTACCGACCGCGAGCATGCGGTCGACCTGATGGCCTATTACCAATCGCTGATCGACGCGCGCGACGGCGTCAGCGCAGCACGTAGAGCGTAAACTTCCCGTTCAACCGTGCGATGCCGACCGCGTGCGGTGCCGCCCATGCCGCGAGTTTGGCCTCGAGCGCGGGATCCCCGCCTTCGGCATCGGCATCGCCGCCGACCAGCACCGCATTGGGCAGCGCCGCGCCGTCCAACGTCTTCGCCGACACGAGGTTGAGCGTCCGTTCGCCGGCAGGGTCGAGCAGGTCGTGGCTGCGGAAATAGAATGGGCCCGCCGCGAAGCGCGGATCGATCGGGCGGCCGGTTGCGGCGACATATTGCGGCGACAGCGTAGCGACCATGCCGCTCACTCCTTGCTGGTCCATTGCCGCGGTCAGCCGCGCGCCATCGGTCACCGCATTGGCCATCGGCGCGCCATGCTGAGCAGTCAGCACCACCGCCTCGACCGACGGCGCCAAGCCGGCGAAGAAGAACACCGCGAACGCGATCCGCTCCCATCGCGCCGGCGGCCGGCTTTCCCACAATAATGCCAACCGCACGAACAGGGGCGGCAGGACGGGAAGCAGATATTGTCGCCAGGTCGGCTCGGGCAGCAAAGCCGCGACCAGTCCGGCCAGGATCAGCATGTCGAGCCCGCGCGCGAGCCCCTGCTCGTCGCGCCGCCAGCGCGCCGCGACCGCGACGATCGCGGGCAAGGCCGTGCCCAATGCGAGGAATTTGAGCGTATCGATCGCCTTGAACCCGAGCGACAATTTGAAGGCGCGCCCGGCATCGCGGTACATCTGGTCGGGTGCCAGTGCGGGAAAAGTCAGCATCTCGAACCGCGCCGCTTCGGGCGCCTGCGCGACCATCCAGCCGATCAGCGCGATCACCGGCAACGCGCCGAGCGCGATCATCACCGGACGATGGCGGCGGTCGAGCAATGCCCAGACGAAATAGGCTGCCGCGGGAAGCGCGTAACTGATCTTGGCCCCCGCCGCGAGCGCGAGCAGGAACCCGGTCAGCAGCGCGTGGCGCGCCGCCCCCTGCCCTTGCGCGGCGCGAACGATCAGCACCAGCGCGCCCGCCAAAGCGGCGGCCGGAAGCGCGTCGTTGCGCGCGGTCCCCGCACTGAACAGCAGAATGTCGGTACCGGCGAACAGGCCTGCGACGATGATCGCCATCCGCGAACTGGCGCCCGCTGTCCGGGCCGCGCGGCCGACCATCAGCACCGCGATCGCGCCGAGCACCGCATTGAGCATCCGCAGCCCCGGCCAGGCAAGCGTCCCCAGGCTGACCGCGAACGGCGCGAACAGCACTGGCTGCACCGGCGTCTGGAAATAAGCGAAGTCGCGCCACGGCAGCGCGTTGCGCGCCAGCATCGCGGCGGCGACATATTGGCTTTCGTCGTGATTGACCGGCCGCAGCACCGACAGCACCGCGAACAGGAAGATCAGACCCAGGATCAGCGGCGCGCCCGCTTGTCCCCCACGCATCATCCGTAGCAACATGGCCGCGTCCGTACCGGACCTGTCACGAACGCGCCACATGAAGCGCGCAAGGGGGCCGGCGTTTGGATTGGTTTTCACGGTGCCGGCCCGCTCCCCCACCCGGCCACCCAGCGGCAGTATCTTATGGGCGGTCAGGTGGGGGAGCGGGCCGGTACCGCAAGGGAGAAACGCATGCTTCGGATCGATCGCCGTTCGCTTCTCGTTACCGGCACGCTTGGACTGGGCGCCTGGAGCATCCCGGGGTTCGCGCAGACCGACAATGTCGCGACCGCCACCGGCTTCACCCATTCGGTCGCGAGCGGCGAGCCGGCCAGCGACTCAATGCTGTTATGGACGCGCTACGTCCCGGCCGACGGCAAGCCTGCCCATCTTACCGTCGAGCTTTCCGAACAAGCCGATTTCGCCAAGATCGCGGGCAACGGCATAGCGATCACCGGGCCGTGGCGCGACTGGACGACCAAGATCACCGTCGACGGGCTCAAGCCCGGCACCGGCTATTTCTATCGTTTCGTCGGTCCCGATGGCTCCAAATCGCCGGTCGGCCGGACCCGGACGCTACCGACCGGGTCGCAGGCCAAGGCGTTCAAAGCGGCGATCTTCTCCTGCTCCAACATGCCGTTCGGCTATTTCAACGCTTATGGCCATGCCGCGGCGCGCGACGACCTCGACCTCGCCATCCATCTCGGCGACTATTTCTACGAATATAAGACCGGCGGTTATCCCGCCCCCAAGGATGCGGTGCGTACAACCGAGCCGGCCAACGAATTGGTCCATCTCGCCGATTACCGCATCCGCTATGCCAGCTATCGCAGCGACCCCGATCTTCAGGCGCTCCACGCGCGGCTGCCGATGATCGTGCAATGGGACGACCACGAATCGGCCAATGATTCGTGGGAAGGCGGCGCCGAGAACCACCAGCCCGACGAAGGCGACTGGACGCTGCGCAAGATGGCCGCGATCCAGGTCTATCGCGAATGGATGCCGGTCAGCGACGAGCCGTGGAAAGCATATGATATCGGCAATCTCGCGACCTTGTTCCGCACCGAAACGCGCGTGCTGGCGCGCACCGAGCAGCCTGACATTGCGCCGCTGTTCAAGGCCGCCGACCCGGTCGCGGCGCTCAAGGCCTTTCGCGATGGCCCCTGGATGGATCCGGCCGCGACGATGATGGGGACACAGCAGGAAGACTGGCTGTTCCACGCAATGCGCCGATCGGTCGCGGCGGGACAGAAATGGCAGCTGGTCGGGTTCGGCACGATCCTGGGCGAGACGGTGATGCCCGCCGCCGCGCTTGACTGGGTCGACCCAAATGCCAGCGAGCGGGCGAAGAATTACGTCCTCGCCGGCATCCAGGCAGGCAAGATCGGCCTGCCGTTCAATTACGATAATTGGGGCGGCTATCCGGCGGCACGCGCCCGTTTCCTCCGCGCGGCGCAGGGGACCAACGCCAACCTCGTGGTGATTTCGGGCGACAGCCACAATGGCTGGGCGTTCGATTTGAAGCAGGACGGCAAACCGGCGGGCGTCGAATTCGCCGGGCACAGCGTGACCTCGCCCGGCTACGAACACGAAGTGAAGGTCGATCCCAAGACGGTCGCCGCCGGGCTGGTCGCGGGCAATCCCGAACTCAAATGGTGCGACACCTCGCACCGCGGCTATATGGCGCTGACGATCACGCCGGAGAAAGTGTCGAACGACTGGCTGTTCGTCGACACGATCCGCGGGAAGTCGCGCAATGCGGTAGTCGGGCACAGCACGACCGTGGCGCGGGGACGGAATGTAATGGTGTGAAGCAAATTCCTCTCCGACTAGGAGAGGAAGGGAGCCGCGGCGGCGGAAAGGTGAGGGCCGGTTGCAGCAACGCTTTGTGCCCAATCCTCCCCGCGCCTTTAGACGCTCCTTCCCTCTCCCCAGCGAGAGGGAGAGGCTACGGCACGTCCTAGCCGTAGCCCGCCTGCGAAATCTGCCAGCAAAACCTGTCCAACCCGGCGACATTATTCTTTGACATTCAGCCTCGTGCTCCCGAACAAGGCGGCATTGGGGGAGTGACGTGAGCAGTTTCTACGACCGGCCGATCCTGAATTCGCCATACGCACCGCCGTCGCTGCACCACCCCCTGGATGATAAAGGCCAGCCGCTTGAGGGCGCGCCCATCAAGGGGCGTCGCCCGTCCAAAATCATCGTGCCGGTGCCCGCGTCGCGCAAGAAATCGACCGCCGCCCAGGCATCGTTCGAGCTCGAAACCTATACCGACCATCAATTGATCAACGAGATACGTGGCTATCTCGAGGCGTGGCGCGCGATCCCCAATCCGATCGATTGGGGGGTGACGCCGGCCACCCAACGGTTGCTCGAACATTGGCGGCGGCCGAAGGATCAATGGGCCGGGCCGCGCCCATTCTTCTGCCAGCTCGAAGCGATCGAGACGATGATCTGGCTGACCGAAGTCGCCCCGGGCCGCGCCGCGACCAGGGGTCTGCTCGACCAGATAGCGCGCGCAAATGCCGAGGCCAATCCGGCGCTGTTCCGCCTAGCAATGAAGATGGCGACCGGCAGCGGCAAGACCACCGTCATGGCGATGCTGATCGCTTGGCAGACGGTGAACGCGGCGCGCAAGGAATCGAAGGACTTCTCCCGCGCGTTCCTGATTGTAACGCCGGGCATCACCATCCGCGACCGCCTGCGCGTCCTACTGCCCAGCGAGCCAGACAACTATTTCGAAACGCGCGAAATGGTGCCGCCCGAAATGCTGCCCGAAATCCGCCGGGCGGAAATCGTCATCACCAATTATCACGCTTTCCAGCACCGCGAGACCCTATCGCTGTCGAAAACCGCGCGCAGCTTCCTCCAGGGCAATGACCCCGAACCGATCCGCACCACCGAAACCGACGCCCAGATGCTCGGACGGGCGTGCGAAAAGCTGCTCAACTTCGATCGTGTCAACGTGATCAACGACGAAGCCCATCACTGCTACCGCCACAAGGTCGGTGACGATGCCGAGGGCGCGTTGAGCGGGGACGACAAGAAAGAGGCAGCCGACAATGAGGAAGCCGCACGCCTATGGATCAACGGCATCGAGGCACTCGATCGCCAGTTGAAGAAGGGCAAGCGCAGCGGCGGCGTCCGCGCCGTCTACGACCTCTCCGCCACGCCGTTCTTCCTGCGCGGATCGGGCTATCAGGAAGGGACGTTGTTCCCCTGGGTCGCGTCCGATTTCAGCCTGATGGACGCGATCGAAAGCGGCATCGTCAAGTTGCCGCGCGTGCCGGTTACCGACAATCTCGTCCAGACCGACACCGTCGTCTATCGCGACCTGTGGAAGCATATTGGCAAGAGCATGCCGAAGACGGCGGCCGGCGCGAACAAGCTCAGCCCGTTTGACCTCAACCCATTGCTCCAGACCGCGCTCAATTCGCTCTACAGCCATTATGCCGGCGAGTTCGAGCGCTGGCAGAGGGCCGGGATCGGTGTCCCCCCGGTCTTCATCGTCGTGTGTCAGAACACAGCCATCTCCAGATTGGTGTTCGAATGGATCGCCGGGTTCGAACGCGGCGATGCCGAGGAAGGTGAACGCGCCGCTTTCCATGCTGGGCACCTCGAACTGTTTCGCAATTACGACGAGCATGGCGGCCGCCTGCCGCGCCCGCGCACCTTGCTGATTGATTCGCGCCAGCTCGAGGCGGGGGAAGCACTCGACAAGGGGTTCCGCGACGCCGCCGGTCCGGAGATCGAGGCGTTCAAGCGCGCAATAGCGGGTCGCGAAGGCGCCGCCAGCGCCCAGGGGGATATCAGTGAGAGCGATCTGCTGCGCGAGGTGATGAACACCGTCGGTCGCGAAGGTCGTCTGGGCGAACAGATCCGCTGCGTCGTCTCGGTGTCGATGCTGACCGAGGGCTGGGACACCAACACCGTCACCCATATCCTGGGTGTCCGCGCATTCGGCACGCAATTATTGTGCGAACAAGTCGTCGGCCGAGGCCTGCGCCGCCAGTCCTATGAGCTCAATGAAGAGGGGCTGTTCGACGTCGAATATGCCGACATCATGGGCATCCCGTTCGACTTTGCCAATTCGCCGCAAACGGTCGAGCCACGACCGCCCAAGCCGGTCACCCGCGTCCATGCGATCCGCGAGCGCGCGGCGCAGGAAATCGTCTTTCCGCGCGTCAGCGGCTATCGCCGCGAGCTCCCGTCCGAGCGGCTCGACGCAAAGTTCGACGAGGACAGCCGGCTGGAGATTACTCCGGCCGATATCGGCCCGACCTCAGTGGTGATGGAAGGCATCGTTGGCGCCGGCGTCGTCATCACGCCCCAGGTGCTCGAGCAGCTCCGCCCGTCGGAGATCAGCTTCAACCTCGCCAAGCACCTGCTCTATAGCCACTTCCGCGACGATGAGGGATTCCCGAAACAACACCTCTTCCCGCAGATTCAGCGCCTCGCCCGGCGCTGGATCGACGAAGGCTATCTGGTAACCAAGGGCGTGCCGATCGGCGCGATCCTTTATCAGGACCAGCTCGCGCGCGCCGCCGACAAGATCAATATCGCCTGCACGCGCGGCAGCGACGGCAGGATCGTCGCGGTGCTCGATCCTTACAATCCCAAAGGCTCGACGCGCTTCGTCAACTTCATCACCTCGAAACCGTGCTGGAAGACTGGCGCGCAGCCGCCCAGGAGCCAGATCAGCCATGTCGTTCTCGACAGCAGCTGGGAAGAAGCGCTGGCGCTCACGCTGGAAGCGCATCCGCGCGTGATCGCTTATGCCAAGAACCAGGCGCTCGGCTTCGACATTCCCTATCTCGATGCCGGCGTGTCGCGGCGCTATGTCCCCGATTTCCTCGTCCGGCTCGATATCGGCGCCAACGAGCCGCTCAACCTCGTGCTCGAGGTCAAGGGCATCAAGGATGAGAGCGACAAGGCCAAGGCGCAAACCACCCGCGACCTCTGGGTCCCCGGCGTCAACGCGCTCGGTGGCTTCGGCCGCTGGCATTTCGCCGAATTCCGCGACTGGAGCGTGATGGCGGAAGATTTCGCGGCGTTGGTCGAGCGGTTGAGGGGGGGTGTCGCGTGAAGAAGATACTTTGGGTCAAATTCGGCTGGTCAGACTTTTATCGCGGCGGGACGATCGACGGCAATTTCGGCTGGCTCAACGATCATCGCGGCGAAGAGAAGGAAGGGCGCGGACACGAAGCCTACAACTTCATGCCAGTGAACGGGACCTACTATTGCTACGTCCCGCCGCAATCGAAAGAACACGCTCCCTACAATGACGATCCCAACGGTTGGCTTGTCATCTGTCTCGCCAAGCATCCCAAGCGCAAAGGCATCCACGTTGTCGGCTGGTATGAGAATGCAACGCTGCTCGGCGGCTGGTTCGACCCTCCTTCGATCCATCCAGCTCATGCTGGCGATGCACCGACCTACGACTGGTCGTACTGCATCACGAGCGAAAAGGCGTTCTTCGTCCCGCCCGATGCACGCACGATGCCCTTTTCGGACGCGTCGGTCCGTCGTGGGAAATATTCTTTCCTTTCAGGCCCCGACATCGTCACCACGTCCAACAAGAATCGGGTCCTGAAACTTCTGGAGGATCGACTGAAGTCCCTCCGGGCGGTCGCGATCCTGAACCCGAGCGAGGCAAATCTTCCTGACCCGGAAATCGACGCGATCGACCCGCTGAAGGGGTTCGGCACAGCGGAACATCGCAAGAAGGTCGAGGTCGCCGCGGAGAATATTGTGATCGAGCACTTCACGAGCAGGGGATATAAGGAACAGCGTGTCACGCATTTGCCCTGCGGGCACGATTTCGTGTTTTCAAAGGGGAAGACCGAGTTGCACGTCGAGGTTAAGGGCACGTCGAGTAACATTCCGCAATTTTTCCTCAGCCGAAATGAAATGAACAAGGGTTGCGAGAACAATCCGGCTTGGCGACTTGCGATGGTGACATCGGCTTTGACGGATGCGCCGACGATGGCAGTTTATACCGCCAAGGAACTGCGCAAGGCATTCGAAATGGAACCTTACGTCTATGTCGGCAGGTTCCTACCCGAGCCTGAGGACGCCTGATGGCCCGCAAACCCGGCACCCCCAAGCAGATCGACGCGCTTCGCCATGCCGAGGCCACTCGCCGCAATATCCCGAGGCGGAGATGG